>Ga0187842_1000017_pt1 | contig 82959 bp, 73 predicted proteins | sample SpaLakP09_SKY_41_FD_134514 | JGI IMG/M metagenome (GOLD analysis project Ga0187842, IMG submission 134514) | Oligotrophic lake water microbial communities from Sparkling Lake, Wisconsin, USA - SP09_SKY_41 | ecosystem: Environmental > Aquatic > Freshwater > Lake | place: USA: Sparkling Lake... | reverse complement strand
TCGCCGAGAATCCGCACACCCAGGCCCGGGCCGGGGAATGGGTGACGATAGACCATCGCCTCGGGCAGGCCCAGGGCCAGGCCCAGCTCGCGCACCTCGTCCTTGAACAGCTCGCGCAACGGCTCCAGCAGCTTCAGGCCCAGTTGCTCGGGCAGGCCGCCAACATTGTGGTGGCTCTTGATCGTGACCGCTTTCTTGGTCTTGGCACCGCCCGACTCGATCACATCCGGATAGATCGTGCCCTGGGCCAGCCACTTGGCGCCCTTGGCGCCGGCACCCTTGAGCTTCTCCGCCTCGGCCTTGAAGACCTCGACGAACTCGCGGCCGATGATCTTGCGCTTCTGTTCGGGGTCGCTGACGCCCTTCAAGTGCCCCAGGAACTGCTCGCTGGCATCGACATGGATGACCTTGGCATGCAATTGCCCGACGAACATGTCCATCACCATCTGGCCTTCATTGAGGCGCAGCAGGCCGTGGTCGACGAACACGCAGGTCAGCTGGTCGCCAATGGCGCGGTGGATCAGGGCCGCCGCAACGCTGGAATCGACGCCGCCGGACAGGCCCAGGATGACCTCCTCGTCACCGACCTGCTCGCGGATGCGGGCCACCGCCTCGTTGACATAGTCGCCCATGATCCAGTCGCCCTTGCAGCCGGCGATGTCGCGCACAAAGCGCGTCAACAGCGCCGCGCCCTGCACCGTGTGCGTCACCTCCGGATGGAACTGCACGGCGTAGTAGTGCTTGTCCTCGTTGGCCATGCCGGCGATCGGGCAGCTGGGCGTGGAGGCCATCAGCTTGAAGCCCGGGGGCATGGCCGTGACCTTGTCGCCATGGCTCATCCAGACCTTGAGCATGCCGTGGCCCTCGGGCGTGGCGAAGTCCTCGATGCCCTTGAGCAGCTCGGTGTGGCCATGGGCCCGCACCTCGGCATAGCCGAACTCGCGGTGCGTGCTGGCCTCGACCTGGCCGCCGAGTTGCACTGTCATCGTGAACATGCCGTAGCAGATGCCCAGCACCGGCACGCCGCTGTCCCACACCGCCTGTGGGGCGCGCAGGTCATGCTCTTCGTAGGTCGAGGCGTGTGACCCCGACAGGATGATGGCCTTGGCACCGAAGCTGCGGATGAACTCGTCCGACACATCGTTGGGATGGACCTCGCAGAACACATGGGCTTCGCGCACGCGGCGGGCGATCAGCTGGGTGACCTGGGAGCCGAAATCGAGGATCAGGATCTTGTCATGCATGGTTGAGTCCAATATTTTTTACAGCGCGTGGCCGGCGGCCAGAACGGCCTTGCGGGCCCGCTCGCGCGTGAAATGGCGCAGCGCCAGCAGCATCGCTGCCAGCTGCAGCAGCGCGCAGAAGTAGTAAGGCAGGCCGATCAGCCAGTGGCCCTTGGGCAGTTCGGACACCAGGGTCAAGAGGCCGCCACCGACCACCGGCGCGGCCACCGCCATCAGGCTGTTCAGCGAGGCCATCGCGCCCATCGTCGCCCCCTGGGCGTTCGCGTCGGCCGCGTTGGAGAACAGGCTCTGGATGGCTGCCGCCGCCGAGAAGCCCAGCAGATTGCACGCGATCACCGCATACATCATCCAGCCCTCGGTGGCCGCGCCCCATAGCGCAAAGCAGATGCTGGACGACAGCAGGCCCAGCACGGCAAGGCGCTGCGCCGAGAAGATCTTCAGCAGCCTGCCCAGCAAAAAGCCCTGCACCAGTACCGAGGCAATGCCGACGGCAAACAGCGACAGGCCGTTCTCCTTCGGGCCCCAGCCGAACTTGAAATGGGTGTAGAGCACCCAGGTCGAGTGCAGCACGAACTGGGCCAGCGCGCTCAGCGCGATCACCGCCACGAGGCCGCCGACGCCCTTCAGCTGGCTCAGCGCCTTCAGCGAGCTGATCGGGTTGACACGAGCCCAGTTGATCGTCTGACGGCGCTCCACCGGCAGCGACTCGGGCAGCACGAAGTAGCCATACAGCCAGTTCAACAGCGCCAGCGTGCCGGCCACGAAGAAGGGCAGATGCAGGTTGATCTCGCCGAGCAAGCCGCCGGCCACCGGGCCGAGGATGAAGCCCATGCCGAACATCGCGCCCAGCAGGCCGAAGCGCTTGGCCCGCTCCTCGGGCGGGGTGATGTCGGCCACATAGGCATTCGCCACCGCCGCATTGGCCTGCATCGCACCCGAAAACAGGCGCACCGCGATCAACATCCACAGCGCCGTGGCCATGGCCGTGACGAAAAAGCTCAGGGCCAGGCCGCTGAAGCCTATCAAAAGCACCGGTCGCCGGCCATAGCGGTCGGACAGCGCCCCCAGCACCGGCGAACCGAAGAAGTTGGCGATGCCGAAGGCAAAGGACACCGCCGCGAACCAGAAGGCCTGGTCGGCCTGCGAGCCCGCGGTGAAGGTGCCCACCAGCGGCGGCAGCACGGGGATGATCAGGCCGATCGACACCATGTCGATCAGCACCGTGATCATGATGAAGGACATGGCAGCCTTGCGGCCGCCCGCCGCCGCCGCGGCCGGAGTCGTTGATGAATCAGCCACGGATGCCCTTACTCCATGCGGTAGTTGGGCGCTTCCTTGGTGATCTGCACATCGTGAACATGGCTCTCCCGGATGCCGGCCGAGGTGATCTCGACGAACTCGGCCTTGGTGTGCATGTCTTCAATGGTTTCACAGCCGCAGTAGTGCATGGAGGCGCGCAGGCCGCCAGCCATCTGGAAGATGATGGACACGACCGAACCCTTGTACGGCACCTGGCCTTCGATGCCTTCCGGCACCAGCTTGGTGGTGTTGGGGTTGTTCGGGTTGTTGGTCGCGCTGTCCTGGAAGTAGCGGTCGGCCGAACCTTGCGCCATGGCACCCATCGAGCCCATGCCGCGGTAGCTCTTGTAGGTGCGGCCCTGGTACAGGATGACCTCGCCCGGCGCCTCTTCGGTGCCGGCGAACATGCCGCCCATCATCACGCTGTTGGCGCCGGCCGCGATGGCCTTGGCCAGGTCGCCGGAGAAGCGGATGCCGCCATCGGCAATCATCGGCACGCCCGAGCCTTTCAGCGCCTGCGTCACCGCGTCGATGGCCATGATCTGCGGCACACCCACCCCGGTGACGATGCGCGTGGTGCAGATCGAGCCCGGGCCGATGCCGACCTTGACCGCATCGGCACCGGCCTCGGCCAGCGCCAGGGCGGCCGCTCCGGTGGCGATATTGCCGCCGATCACATCGACATTCGGGAAGTTCTTCTTGACCCAGCGCACGCGCTCGATCACCCCGGCGCTGTGGCCGTGGGCGGTGTCCACCACCAGGCAGTCGACGCCGGCCTTGACCAGCAACTCGATGCGCTCCTCGGTGCCATCACCCACGCCCACCGCGGCGCCGACGCGCAGCTTGCCTTGGGCATCGCGCGCAGCGTTGGGGAAGCTGGTCTGCTTGGTGATGTCCTTGACGGTCATCACGCCCTTGAGCTCGAACGCGGCATTGACGACCAGCACGCGCTCCAGCTTGTGCTTGTGCATCAGCGCCTTGCCCTCTTCGAGCGTGGCGCGCTCGCCGACGGTGACGAGGCGCTCGCGCGGCGTCATGATCTCGCGCACCGGGGCGTCCAGGCGGGTCTCGAACCGCAAGTCACGGCCGGTGACGATGCCGACCACCGTCTTGCCCTCAAGCACCGGGAAGCCCGACACCCCGTGCTGGGCCGACAGCGCCATCACCGCACGCACCGTCACGTCGGGCGTGATGGTGATCGGGTCACGCAGCACGCCGGATTCGTAGCGCTTGACCTTGGCGACCTGCGCGGCCTGCTGCTGCGCGGTCATGTTCTTGTGGATGATGCCGATGCCGCCTTCCTGCGCCACGGCAATCGCCAGGCGAGACTCCGTTACCGTATCCATCGCGGCGGAAACCAGCGGCAGATTCAGGCGGATATTGCGGGTGAACTGGGTGGCAAGAGAAGTGTCGCGAGGCAACACATGGGAGTACGCTGGCACCAACAACACATCGTCGAAAGTGAGCGCTTTTCCTAAAAGGCGCATGAGAGAAGCTCCTGACGCAAAAGCGGATTATACGGAACGACTCGAGCCCCGCGCCCGCGTGCGGTTTGATACGTGGTGTAAGTCACGCCCGGCGCATTGTCTGGCCCTTGGCCGAGGGCTAAACTGGGCCGTGTCTTTTCTCGGGCTGTAAACACATGACAACCGTGCGCGCGCATTTGATCTTCGCCCTGCTGGGCCTGGCGCTGTGCCTGCCCGCTGCGGCGCAATGGAAGTGGCGCGACGCTGACGGCAAGGTCCAGTACAGTGACCGCCCGCCCCCGGCCGGCGTGGCCGAAAAAGACATCCTGCAACAACCGGTCTCGGCAACCAAGCGCATTCAGGTCATCAGCACCGTGCCGCTGGGTGGTGCCGCATCGGTACCCACCGATGCGGCCTCCCGACCCAATGCGAAGGCGGAAGCAAAAGCCGACGCCGAACTCGAAGCCCGCCGCCGCAAGGCCGAGCAGGAGCAACAGGCCAAGACCAAGGCCGACGAACAGAAGAATGCGGCCATCAAGAGCGACAACTGCACCCAGGCGCGCAGCTATCTGCGGACGCTGGAGGACGGTATGCGCGTCTCCCGCACCAATGAGAAGGGTGAGCGCGAGATCCTCGACGACAAGCAGCGTGCGGCGGAGATTCAGCGAGCCCGCGGCGTGGTCGGCAGCGACTGCGCCAAGCCCTGATTCAGCCCGTCCGCTCGTATCGCGGCCGGGCCTTCTCCAGCCGGGCCAAGGCTTCCGCCTTGTCCGTGCGGGCTCAGCGGCGCGGGTTGGGTCGAACCCGCTTGCTCTTGTCGCCCGGGCTGCGGTAGCGCAGGCGCCGCGCCTCCTTGGGGTCCACGGTCAGCGGTCGGTAGATCTCGATGCGGTCGCGGTCGCGCAGCAGGGTGTCCAGCGGCGTCACACGACCCCAAATGCCAACCTTCAACGCGGCGTCGAAGACCACTCCGCATTGCAGCAGCGCCTGGGCCAGGCTGGTGCCGGGCGCCACTGTGAACTCAAGGCGATCGACTTGCCCGGCAACAGCGCTGCGCACCAGCTCAATCGCCAACAAAGGCTCAGCGGGGCCCATAGACCTGCTCGGCGCGCTGCACAAAGCAATCGACGAAGGTATTGGCCACGCGGTCGAACACCGGGCTCAGCACCGCCTCCAGCGCCTTGCTGGAGAAGGCATAGCGCAGATCGAACTCGATCTTGCAGGCCTGTTCGGCCTCGCCCCCTGGTTTGCCCAGCGGCAGAAACTGCCAGGTGCCGTCAAGCAGCGAGAACGGGCCATCGACCAGTTGCACGCTGACGCGCCGGTCCGGTTCATGCTCGTTGCGCGTGGTAAAGGCATGGCGCACCCCGGCGTAGGACAGACCCAGGCGTGCCGTCATGCCTCCCTCGGTTTCGGACAAGATCTCTGCGCTGTCGCACCATGGCAGAAACTGCGCATACTCGCGCACACCGGTCACGAGGGTGTACATCTCGCGCGGTGAGTACCAAAGCAAAACTGACTTTTTGACGTGCTTCATACAATGCAAGGATTGTATTGGCGCACCTCGCCACAAAATAAGCCCCAATGTCCATCGCAGAAAACCGTCGTGCCCGTTTTGACTACCACATCGAAGAACGCTTCGAGACCGGCTTGGTGCTGGAAGGCTGGGAGGTCAAGGCCATACGGGCCGGCCAGGTCCAGCTCACCGATGGCTACGTGAACATACGCGGCGGCGAGCTCTATCTGATCGGCTGCCGCATCAATGCGCTGCGCACCGCCTCGACTCACGTCAACCCGGAAGCCGACCGGACGCGCAAGCTGCTGATGCACAAGGCCGAGATCAAGCGCCTGATCGGCAAGGTCGAGCAGCGCGGCTTCACCCTGGTGCCGCTGAACCTGCACTACAAGGGCGCGCGGGTGAAGGTCGAGATCGCGCTGGCCAAGGGCAAGGCTGAGCATGACAAGCGCGACACCGAGAAGAAGCGCGACTGGGAGCGGGAAAAAGGCCAGTTGATGCGCCATCGCGTCACCAACAAGGCCTGATTCGGCGAGCCCGACTCACCGGCTGGTTCTGGCGGGCTCCTTGCGCAACTTGTCCAGGGCCTCGTTGAAGCGCCGCAACGCCGCAGTCTTGCCCATTTCCTTCGGAAACGCCAGATACAGCGGGTCGCGGGCCAGCGGTATGTCGAGCACCACAAACTTGTCCCGGTTCGCTTGCAGCTCCGGATGACTGTCGATGACGGCGTCGAGGCCGGCCGGCCCATTGCCGACAAGTGCAGCATCAAGTCGTCCGGCCAGCACCTTACGCAGGCGCGACACCTGCCCGATGTCGCGATCAACGTGCACCAAACCGGCCGCGATGGCCTGGTCCACTGTTTCGCCGTAGCTGGCCCCGCGCACGCCTCCGAGCTGCTTTCCCTTCAGATCGCTCAGATCCGAAAACGCGAACTGACTGCCCTTCAAGGTGACGATGCGAATGTCATCGTCGTACACCGATTTGGAGTAATCGAAGATCACCGACCGCTCCTGGGTGTAGGACACACCGATCAGGCCGCCCTCACCGCGCCGGGCCAACTCGTAAGCGCGTTTCCATGGCACCAGCCTCAGCTCGTAGCGATCACCGGTCAGGCTTTCGGCACGCCGCAGCAAGCGCACCAGGGCGCCATCCGGCTGGCCCTGCTTACTGTAGATCACGGGCGCATAGGCATCATCGCCGAACACGACCAGCGTTTCGGCGGCGGCTGGCGCCGCCAGCACGGCCCAGCACAGCAGCACGAGGGCCTGGCGCAGCCCACCGCCGGCAAATCGATACAACATTGGCGGCTCCCCAGCCCAAGGGCACAGACAACGAAGAGCGCGAGAACTCGACGCCCTGCACCCTATTCTGGCACTTCAGGCGCAGGCGCGGCAAGCGCGCGCAGCGCCTGTTCGATGTCTGCCCGCAGATCGGCCGCGGCCTCCAGGCCGATGGCAAAACGCACCAGCTGGCCATTGGCGTAGGGCAATGCCAGATTGCGGCTGTGCGTCATGTCGTAGGGCACGGCCAGGCTCATCGGCCCGGCCCACGAGTAGCCGATGCCGAACAGCTGCAAGGTATCGACAAAGGCATCTACCTGGTCCTGCGTGTACTCGGACTTGAACACAACCGAAAACAGACAGCCGGCGGCGGTACAGGTCTCGGCCCAGAAGGCGTGCCCGGGCGAGCCGGAGAGCGCCGGATGCAGCACCCGGGCGATCTCGGGGCGCGTTGCCATCCACTCGGCCAGGGCTCGCGTCGTGCGGTCCTGGGCGTGGTAGCGCAGCTCCGTGCTGGGCAGGCCGCGCAGCACCAGCTCGACATCATTCATGCCCACGCCAACGCCCAATTGCCGGTGCGCATGGCTGATGCGCTTGTGCAGCGCGTGATCAGCGGTGACGATGGAGCCCATCAGCACATCGGCACCGCCCGAGGGGTACTTCGTCAGCGCGTTCATCGACACATCGACCGCCAAACCCTGGCCCAGGTCGAAGGGGTTGAAGGCAATACCCGTCCCCCAGGTGTTGTCCAGCGCCACCAGCACGCCCTTCTCGCGGCAGGCGCGCACCAGACCCAGCAGATCCGGGTACTCCATCGTGATCGAGCCGGCCGCCTCTATCCACACCAGCTTGGTCGCCGGGGTCAGCATCGCGGCAAAGGCGGCGGCATCCAGCGGGTCATAGACGCGGTGCGTGACGCCGAAGTCCTCCATCAGCCCTTCCGAGAACACGCGGTTCTGGCCGTAGACGTTGTCCGGTATCAGCACCTCGTCGCCGGGGCGCAGCAGGCCCAGGTTGATGGTCGTGATCGCCGCCAGGCCGCTGGGTGCGAGCAGGCAGTGCTCGCCGCCCTCCAGGGTGGCCACACGGGCCATCAGCGTGAAGCTGGTGGGCGTGGCATGCAGGCCGTAGATATAGCCCTCGTCGCGCGCTACCGGACGGCGCATCTCGGCGCAGTCCTTGAACAGGATCGTCGAGGCCTTGAAGACCCCGGCCGGGATGGCGGCATAGCCTTCGGGCGCCTGATAGGGGTGGTGGATCTGCTCGGTGCTGGGGGCGCGCTTCATCGGTCGATTCGTTTCCAGGGTGTTGTAGCCCGGATGCAATCCGGGGCAAGGCCAGGCGAGACGCCCCCGGATTGCATCCGGGCTACGTCAGCTCAGATGGGTTGAGCGATCAAATCATGCCCGTCGGTGGACACGACCCGCGCCTTGGTGAACTCGCCCACCTTCAGCGTCTTCGAGGCCTTCTCCGGCGGCAGCAGGCGCACCACGCCATCGATCTCGGGCGCATCGGCATAGCTGCGGCCGATGCCGCCCTTGCGGCCCATGGCAGGCGCCGAGTCGACCAGCACCTGCAGGGTCGCGCCGATGCGGCGCTTCAGCTTCTCGGTCGAGACGGCTTCGGCCACCGCCATGAAGCGCGCGCGCCGTTCCTCGCGCACTTCCTGCGGCAGGGCGCCGTCCAGGTCATTGGCCGTGGCGCCGCCGACCGGCGAATAGGCAAAGCAGCCGGCGCGGTCGATCTGCGCCTCGCGCAGAAACTCCAGCAGCGATTCGAACTGCTCTTCGGTCTCGCCGGGGAAGCCGGCGATGAAGGTGCTGCGGATGACGATCTCGGGGCAGATCTCGCGCCAGCGCAGGATGCGCTCCAGATTGCGCTCGCCGCTGGCCGGGCGCTTCATGCGCTTGAGCACCTCGGGGTGGGCATGCTGGAACGGCACGTCGAGGTAAGGCAGCACCAGCCCCTCGGCCATCATCGGGATGATCTCGTCCACGTGCGGATACGGATAGACGTAGTGCAGGCGCACCCAGGCGCCATGCTTCTTGGCCATCTCCCCTAGCGAGGCGACGAGGTCGAACAGCTTGGTCTTGACCGGCTTGCCGTCCCAGAAGCCGGTGCGGTACTTGATGTCCACGCCATAGGCGCTGGTGTCCTGGCTGATGACCAGCAACTCCTTCACGCCGGACTCGAACAGGCGCTGCGCCTCACCGAGCACCTCGCCGATCAGGCGCGAGTCGAGGTCGCCGCGCATGCTCGGGATGATGCAGAACGAGCAGCGGTGGTTGCAGCCCTCGGAAATCTTCAGATAGGCGTAATGCTTGGGCGTCAGCTTGATGCCCTGGGCTGGCACCAGATCGACAAAGGGGTCGTGGGGCTTGGGCACGTGCAGGTGCACGGCGTCCATCACCTCTTGTGTGGCATGCGGCCCGGTCACGGCCAGCACGCTGGGGTGCATCTCGCGCACCATATTGCCGCCGGACGCGCCAGCCTTGGCGCCCAGGCAGCCGGTGACGATGACCTTGCCGTTCTCGGCCAGCGCCTCGCCAATGGTGTCCAGGCTTTCCTTGACGGCGTCGTCGATGAACCCGCAGGTATTGACGATCACCAGATCGGCACCGGCAAAGGTCTTGGAGGTGTCGTAGCCTTCGGCGCGCAACTGCGTCAGGATCAGCTCGGAGTCTGTGAGTGCCTTGGGACAACCCAGGGACACGAAGCCGATTTTGGGGGCAGCGGCAGCCGGAATATTTTCGCTCATAGCCCCGATTTTGACTCATCCGGCTGACGTAACAGGATGAGCCGGCCCCGATTCAGGTCTTGGGCGGAAACCCAGGCACGCCGGGAATCCCGGGGAAAAGGCTGCCGGCCTGCTTCTGCATCTGCTCCTGCATCTGCACGAACAGGTTCTTGCTCTGCTCCAGATAGCTGCCCATCAACCCCTGCATCACCGGTGCCTGGCCGTTCAGGAACTGGGTCCACATCTCGGGGCTGAAGCTCTTGGGGTCGTAGAGGCCCTTGCTCGGGTCGCTGAGCTTGGTCTGCAGGTCGACCAGGGTCTGCATATTCTTTTCAAGATAAGCGCCCATCATGCCCTGCATGGCATGGCCGTAGAAACGGATGATCTGGGCCAGCACCTGGGTGCTGAACATCGGCATGCCGCCGGTTTCCTCTTCCAGGATGATCTGCAGCAGGATGCTGCGCGTCAGGTCTTCCGAGGTCTTGGCGTCGCGCACCTCGAAGATGGTCGCTTCCAGCACCATCTTCTTGACATCGGCGAGCGTGATGTAGCTGCTGGTCTGGGTGTCGTAGAGCCGGCGGTTGGGATACTTCTTGAGAACCCGCACCCCCGGCTTTGCCGATGCGGGTGCGTCGTTGGCGTCCGCAGACGCGCTGCGGCGAGCAGTGACCATGTAGCAAGCTCCTTGTGCAAGTGCAGCAAAGATTCTAGGAGCCCGCTCCGAGCGCCCCCGAAAGGGTTTACCCGTGCGGGCCCCTCCAGCGGGCGCTGGGTGGAGCTTTCAGGCCTCCCGTCGGCGCCTGGCAGCAAGCGCCAGGCCGACCAGACCGGCCAGCATCAGGGCATAGCTCTGCACCTCGGGCACGGCCACGGTGATGGCGCCGATGTACGAGCCCGCGCCCAGCGGGTTGCCATCAGCATCCAGCACCGCACCGAACACGGTCAGGCTCAGCGGCATGCTGCTGGTGACCTGGGCCTGGAAGGCAAAATCGGTCTGCCCCAGCTCGGGGAAGTAGCTGAAGTCCTGCCCGTTCAGGCTGGCGGTGAAGAAGCTGACCGGCCCGCCGAGGCTGGACAGCGTCACCGACACCAGGCCGTCAAAGGCAGACGGCATGAAGCTGAAGGTGTCGATGAACAGGCCGTCAACCGCCTGTGTGAAGCCGCCCGACAACAGGCCCGGCCCAGCCGGCGTCAGCAGAACCGGATCAGGTGAGGCGGCAGATGCCAGGCTGGCAGCACCTGCCAGGACGATGGCACCGAAGATGCAATGGTGAAGTTTCATGATGGAGTCCTTCACTTGGCGCCCGGCAGGGGCGTGTCGAGGTAGGGGAAGACCGACATCAAGGGCCGCGTTGCCTGGTCGACGGCATCGTGCAGGCTGAACGCCGTGCTGCCCAGCGGCACGGCTGCCGGTTTGCAGCTGGCGCCGAACCCGAGCGCATTGGCATTGCCATTGGCCATGCACAGGCCACCCATCATCGCGATCAGCGAAATGTCGACCACATCGTCCTTGGGCCGTCGGCCGTTCGGATAGCCGGCATAGTCCGAGCCACCGGCCAGGATGCTGCCGACAATGCCCAGGCGGTTCTGGCCGGCAAACGGCACGGCCGGTATGGACGTGTTCAGGCGCTGCATTTCCGACGGCGTGATCATGCCCAGCTGGTTGACGCCCTGGATGCCGGTCAGGAAGGTTGTCACCAGGTCATTGCGCCCGGCATTGCTGGGGGCAAAGGCACCGGCGGCCTGGCCGAAGGCGACCTCGATCAGCGCCGGCAGGGTCGGATTCGTCACGTAGTCGGCGAACTGCAGATCGTCCTTCGGGCTGGAGCTGTTGAAGCGGTCCTTGTCGGGCAGCCCTATCACCACCTCGTTGACCAGTGGCATGCCCAGGCGGGAGACCTGGGTCCAGCCACCGCCCGGAATCAGGGTCGTGGCATGGCCCTTGGCCGGGCTGGGCGTCAGGTACTGCCCCTGACGCAGGCTGGCGCTGGTCCAGCCGCCGATCACCGGGTGCGTGGCATCGGCCACCAGGCAGCTCGCGGCCACCTCGATCGCCAGCTCGGTCACGTTCTTGTCGGCCAGGTCGTCCTTGCCGGCATTGATCAGGTTCGGGTCGGTGATCACGCCCAGCGGCGCATTGACCAGGTCGAAGATCACGCCCAGATTGACGGCGAACGGATCCTTGCGCTGACCAACGAACACCCGGCCCGGTATCGCGCAGCCAGGGATGTTGACCTCGTGCACGTGCTGGGCGGCATAGCCTGGATAGTCCGGAATCGTCTTGCTGCCAATGTTGTCCACCGGCTTGTCGAACACAGGCGAGCCGTTGCCGACGTGGGTCAGCGCCGCGCTCATGCCGGTGCGACGGTCGCCGCGGATGATGTTGACGCTGAAGCTCTCGTTCAGGTTCAGCGCCGCGGCATTGGGCGCGCTGACGACACCGGCCTGGATGATGGGTATCGGCACCGACTTGTTATTGATCGGCAGAGCGATCGCCTTCAGGCTGTTCTTGAACTTGAACTGGAAGGTGATGTCTTCCCGCGCGTCGCCATTGTTGTCGATGTGGATCTCGTACAGCGCATTTGGGTCCAGCGAGAAGTAGTTGGGCCCGCCATAGCCGTCCTGCATGGGCAGGTAGTTGGCGATCAAGGTCACAAAGCCGGCACGGCCGCCCGTGCCGTTGGCGGCCACGCCCTCGTAGCTGTTGAACATATAGAAGTCGGCGGCGTCCACCTTGGGCTGGGTGGTAATGAACGGCGCCTCGCGGTGGCTGGATGCCTGCGCGGCGCTCAGATAGGTGCCCAGGCAGGCGCCCAGGCACAGCGCGGCGAACAGCCGCCGCGACGCGGTTGAGTCAGTGGTTTTCATGCGTTGGTCCTCGAAATGATTGGCCTTCCCGGCCTGCTTCACAGCAGGCGCGGAACCGTGAGCAGCGCTCCATGGCAACGCGCTCAATCACCGTACGCGGCCCCTGGCGCGGCGGATGCGGACCGCCGCGCCGCCGGGCACTTCGTTCTAGGGGGGGGCTGCCGCCTCGCCGGCGGTGTCGCACATCCCGCCACCGGGCTCGACGCCCTCGAGTTGCGCAATCAGGTCACACCGCCGTGTTCGACCCGCAGACAAGCCGCAGCGGGGTCGTCAGACGTTTCCCACGGGCAGACGCGTGTTCTTCATACGCTGGCAGGCCGGGCTGCCGTGCACCATGGGAACATCACGCCGCCAAGGAAGCTTGATGAACCGTTTCGCCGGCACAGGCTCAAATTCGCAGGCGCCATCACTGGGCTTGTTGGATGACGGCCTTTCCGGTGGCGGGCCTGGCAGATCTGAAACTACGACGCTCAACACTGCATTCCGCAGCACTGCCGTCACACCCGGAGCCTTCGATGGAATCCTCGTTTCACCAGTTTTCCGAATTGTTCGCCCAGTTGGGCTTGCCATCCGACAACGAAGGCATACGCGCCTTCATCGACTCGCACCGCCCGCTGCCCGGCGACATCAAGTTGGCCGATGCCGAGTTCTGGACGCCCGCTCAATCAGCCCTCCTGAAGGAGCAGCTGAAAAGCGACGCAGACTGGGCCGAGGTCATTGATCAGTTGAACCTCGCTCTGCACTGACATCGAGCCAAGCGCATTCGTCACCGTCGCATCAGGTACCGCAGCCGTGGCAACAAGGTTTCGGTCTGCTTGAGCGGGTGGTCAGGCGGTGTGCGCCGCCGGCCATGCGCCGGTCCCCGGGGCTGTGGCGGGCTCCCCTTTTGGCCGGTAGCCCCGGCCCTGTTCGCCTCCCCCGGGCGGGCTGACCAATGTCGCCGCGTGTGCGCAGGCCAAGAAGTGAAGGTGGCGCTTTGCACCGAATGCACAGGAGTGCCGCTGCGTGTCCGCGACAACGGCCGTGCTATCGAAAACCCGGACAGGTGGCTGTCGCGTGCCCGGCATGCTGGGCACGCGCCTCCGAGTCGAGGCCGAACGAGGTGCGTAGCGTGTGCAGTCTGCCCCGGGTCGGGGCACGATGATCGAAGCCCGCAGCTCGTAGGCGGGTTCCTACGGAAAGCTGCGGCCCGCGCCGCTGGCCCGGTGAACAACGACGCTCAAAAATCGGCACATCCATTGATCTTTGCCTGGAACTGCTGGCGTGAATACTGATGTCTGCGTGGACAAGCCCAAGATCGTGCTCTATGTCGAGGACGATCCGGTCAATGCATTGCTGATGCAGGCGATATTTGAGCAACGGCCCGGCCTGCGTCTGATCGTGGCATGTGATGGACGACAGGCGCTGAGTCTGGCCACTACGCTGCAGCCCGATCTCTTGCTGCTGGATCTGCGCCTACCCGATTGCAACGGCATCGAGTTGCTGCCCCTGCTGCGGCGCCGCCCCGGCTACCAGAGCCTCCACGTGATCGCAGTGACCGCCGAACCTGGCTCGGGCCTCATGGACCGGGGCTTTGACGAGTTGTGGCCCAAACCGCTGAATGTGTCGCACACGTTGGAGCGACTCGACGCGCTGCTGGCCACGCCCATGCCGGCCTGAGCGACCGCTCGGTCATCAGATCGTCTACTGGATCACGCCATTCTTCAGCCCGTAGTAAGGCAGGTCGCTGCTGGACGACAGCTTGAGCTTCTCCATCGCCCTCGATCGGTAGGTGCTGACCGCCTTGACGCTCAGCGCCATCTGGCCGGCCCGATGCCAGCGCCACGATGCCGCTCTTGTCAGGCACAGACAAATCCATCAATGCCACATCGACAGCGCCGGGGCGGCTCTCCGTCGGTACGGGTTGCCGCCCTCGGCCACAGGGTGCCTCTGTCCGTCGCAAAGGGCTAGGCAAGCCCAGCCAGCAGCTCATCCTTGCGGGCCTTGATTCGGGCGCCCAGCGCCACCATGTCGATGCGGGTGGCACGGACCTTGGGGAACATCTCGTTGTGCTCTTCCTTGACATGGTGCTTCACATACTCCGACAGCACCTTGATTTTGGCGTCGAACATCTCGCCATCGGGTTCGACCCCCTCGACCTGAGCGATCAGATCCTTCAGCGTCGCATGTTCAACAGTGGCCTCGGGCACCAGCTCCGTGTCCTTCAGCGCCAGTTTGACCGCCGGGTAGAAGATCTCTTCCTCGACCTGCGCGTGCACGGTCAGCTCGGTGCATATCCTTGCCACCAGCTTCTTCTTCGTTGAACGTGTGCGCGACTTTTCGTACTCGGCGAACAGATCACTGACGACCTTGTGATCGGCGCGCAGCAGCGCGGTCGCCTCTTGTGGCTTTGTAGGGGGCCCTTTGGCTTTGAGCGCCGTTGTCGTCGCTCTTGTTGAAGCCTTCTTCACTGCAGTTGCCATGATGATTTCCTTGCTTGGTGAACTGAACCATTGGTGAATGAAGCGATCATCGGGGCGCGGATCTCACCACCGGTGGCGGTGCGCTAGTCATCGCCGCCCTTGCTCGCCCGCGACGCCGGGATTTCGGAGCAGGGTGGGATGGTGTCGCGGCTGTGGTCTTGGGCATATTGGGTTTCCCAGGGTCAAGTGTTGATAAATTGCCGAATGCAGCAAGCCGGCTTGGCGGCGCTTGAACAGTGGCACCGCCGAAGCCTGCAGATCCTGGCAAGCGGCATACCCGCGGCACGGTTGGGTCGATGTCGCCGCCATGCCGCTGAAACTGCCGATCTGGTGGCTGTTTTGCGGCAAGAACTTCCCAACGGTCAAGCCGCTTGACGCAGCCTTCTGGTCGGCTACTCTTGAGCCCGGATGAAACTGCCTTCTCTTCGATTGCTGGCTGGCCCCAAACAGATCTCCCTACAGACTTGTCTGTCGGCGGTGATGCTGGTCGCGGCGGTGCCGCTGGCCCTGCTCCTGGCCGTGCAGATGTTCAATGGCATGCAGACCCAGAGCCAGCGCCAGCAGGAGGACCTGCAGCGCACGGCAAGCTTGCTGGCGGCCACGATAGCGCGCGAGCTGCTTGCCGATACCGCAGCCTTGCAGCGACTGGCGCACCGCACACCGGCCGATGTCGGCCCTGCCGCACTGGCCGCGGCTTTGCAGCGCGGCCAGCCACTGCCTGCCCACTGGCTGGGCCTGCAATGGCGCGCCGCCAACGGCGAACTGCTGTTCAGTCAGCCAGCCCAGGATCCGGCGCGCCATGCAACGACAGTCGAACTGCCGCTGGCGGCCGGCGGCGGCACTACGCTGGTCGCCTTGATCGACGCCCACCACTGGAAGCAGTTGCTGGGCAGCAGCAATTTGCCTGGTGGCTTTGTCCGTCTGCTTGACCGCGGCAACCAGACCATCGCCAGCGCCGGTTCAGCCGAGCCCGCGTCCCCGGTCTACAGCGCCTGGCAAGCGGTGCCTCAGACCGGTTGGCGGGTCGGCGTCAGCGTGCCCAGCGCGCCGCTGGACGACCTGCAGCGGCGGGCCATGCTGGCCGCACTGGCCACCATCACCGCCTGCCTGCTGCTTGGACTGGCGCTGGCCACGCTGGTGGCCCGGCGCATCACCGACCCCTTGCGCGAGTTGGCGACGCGCGGGCCGCTGCTGTCCCGGGCGCCGCGGGTGCAGGAAATTGCCTGGCTGCGCGATGCGCTGGCCGAGGCGCAAAGCCAGCGGGCCGGCTCGCTGGCCAGTCTCCAGCTCAAGGCGGCCGAGTTTGAAACGCTGTTCGCCAGCACGCCGATCGGCCTGGCCTTCCTGCGCGACAGGTCGCCCGCCACACCGCTGCACAACGCAGCGATGGACGCGATGTTGGCGCCTTCAGGCCAGGCCACCGGCACGACACTCTGGCTGGACGGCCATCCGCTCGACCCGCAGCAGCAGCCTCTGCAACTTGCCGCGGCCACGGCCCAGCCGGTCGGGCCGCTGGAGCTGGAGTTGCGCGGCCCCGAGGGAAGCCTGCGTCATTTGCTGATGCAGGCTGTACCCCTGCTCGACGCCGACGGCAGGGCCCGGGGCGCCCTGGCCAGCGCCGTCGACATCACCGAACGCAAGCAGGCCGAGCAGCGCGTGCTGCTTGCCGACCTTCGCCTGCAGGAAAGCCAACGCCTGATCGACCTCGCCCAGGAGGCGGGCGATATCGGCTTCTTCCGCGTCGACGCAAAGTCCGCCACCTGGACGCCCGGCCAGGCTCGCCTGTTTGGTATCGATGCTGGCAACGCGCCCCATACCTCGGACCCGACCGGCTCGCTCGGGGCCTTGCTGGCACGCATCCATCCGGACGATCGCGACCGCGTCGAGCAGACGCTGCAGGCCATGATCGCGGCCGGCGGCGAGCGTGAAGCGCTGGAGTTCCGCGTGCTGCTGCCGCAAGGCAGGACGCGCTGGCTCTCCAGCCGCGTGCTCATGAGCTTCTCGGCCGATGGTCGGCCGCAGCAATTGGTCGGCGCCACCCTCGATGTCAGCGAACAAAAAGCAATGGAGCTGGAGCGCGCGACGCTGGCCGCAATGGAGCAGCGCGCCCGCATCGAGGCCGAGGACGCCAATCGGACCAAGGACGAGTTCCTCGCGATGCTGGGCCATGAGCTGCGCAACCCGCTGGGTGCGATCGGCTCGGCTGCCGAAGTGCTGCAACAACTGGCGGCCAAACCGGAAGGGCCTGGGGCGGCCGATGTCCAGCTGGCCGAGCATGCCCGCATCGTGATCGCGCGGCAGACCCGCCATCTGGCCCGGCTGGTCGATGACTTGCTCGACATCGGCCGGGTGGTCTCCGGCAAGGTGCTGCTGAGCCGACAGCGCATTGACCTGGAGGCCCTGGTGCGCCGGGTGGTGGAGAACTTTCATTTCACCGGCAGCCTCGATCAACATGATCTGCAGCTGCGGCTGGAGCCAGCCTGGGTGGAAGTCGATAGCACCCGCATCGAGCAGGTGGTCGACAACCTGCTGGGCAATGCTTTGAAGTACACGCCGGCCGGACGGCGGATCGAGCTGTCGCTGCAGACGCTGGGCGGGCAGGCGGTGTTGAAGATCAGAGACCACGGCGACGGCATTGCTCCGGTCCTCCTGCCGCATATCTTCGAACTGTTCGTGCAGGGCGAACGCCTGCTGGACCGCCGCGCTGGTGGCCTGGGCATCGGCCTGACACTGGTGCGTCGCTTGACCGAGATGCACGGCGGAACGGTGACAGCCGAGAGCTTGATCGACGGCAGCCTGTTCACTGTCAGCCTGCCGGCAGCGAGCCCGTCATCCCAACCGTCCAGTGCAGCCGCGCCCGGCGCGAAGTCGCCGCGCCGCGTGCTGGTGGTCGAAGACAACGAAGACGCGCTGGCCTCGATGCGGGCGATGCTGGAGCTGGACGGCCATCGCGTCGTCACGGCCAGCGACGGGCGTCAAGGCCTGAGCCTGCTGCTGGGCGGACGCCCCGATGTCGCCATCTTCGACATCGGTCTGCCGGGACTGAGCGGCTTCGAGCTGGCCCGCGAAAGCCGTCGCGCCGGCTATGCCGGTCAGCTGCTGGCCCTGTCCGGCTATAGCGGTGAGGCCGATGTGGCCAAGGCCCTGCGCCATGGCTTCGACGCGCATCTGGCCAAGCCGGTCGACCCGCAGCGGCTGCGCCACCTGCTTTCCGACGCTTTCAATGCAGGCGGCGGCGCCTGAGTCGGGGGACCGCATTGACAACAATCAGCAGCACCGCCGCCCCCAGCGAAGCCACCGCGACGGCATCGATGCCGGGCAGCTGATGCGCACCCGCTGAATCGGCAATCAGCGGCGCAACCCAGAAGCCGGCCAGCATCGCGCCGATGACGCCGACCCCCACGTTCAGACAACGGCTCCTTGGCGTCCGTACGCGCAGCAGCAGACCGGCGATCCAGCCCACCGAGCCACCAACGATAAGCCAGGCCACGAGATGGAGCATGAGGCGGGTCTCCTGTGCTGGCGCGGCCTTGCGATGGATTGTCCGAATCGGCTGCGGCCCAAGTAGCCGAGCCGTGGCAATCCGCGTGCCATGCCTGGCCGCCGGCAAGGTAGAGTGTGCGGATGACTCATGCCCTGATCGTCGATGACGACATCGATGCCGCCGCGATGCTGGCCGCCCTGGTGACGGCCGAAGGTTTCACGGTGGCCACCGCTCACACGCTGCGCGATGCCCGTGCCCGGTTGGTACTTCAGCCGCCGGACATCGTGCTGCTCGATCTGCACCTGCCAGATGGCAGCGGCATGGAGCTGCTCTCCGATCCGCAGCTGATCGCCCAGTCGGAGATCGTGCTCATCACCGGCCATGCCAGCCTGGAAACCTCGATCCAGGCACTTCGCCTGGGGGTTGCCGACTATCTGATCAAGCCGTTGAAGCAGACCCAGTTGCGCGGCATCTTGTCCCGGGTGGTGCGGCCGTCGGTGCTGCGCGAGGAGCTTCAAGGCGTCGAGGCCGAGTGGCAGCGCAGCGGCCGCTTTGGCCAGCTGTGGGGGCGTTCGGCGCCCATGCAGCGCATCTACAACCAGATCTCGCGCGTCGCCAGCACCGCCGTCACGGTCTTCATCACTGGTGAAAGCGGCACCGGCAAGGAAGTCGTGGCCCAGACCGTTCACGATCTCAGCCGTCGTCGCAAACAGCCCTTCCTGGCAGTCAACTGTGGCGCGATCTCGCCGAACCTGATCGAAAGCGAGATCTTCGGCCACGAGAAAGGCAGCTTCACCGGCGCCGACCGCCAACATCTGGGCTTCTTCGAGCGCGCTCACGGCGGCACGCTGTTCCTCGACGAAATCACCGAGATGCCGCTGGAGCTGCAGGTGAAGCTGCTGCGCGTGCTCGAAACCGGCACCTATATGCGGGTTGGCTCGATGCAGCAGCAGGAGGCCGACGTGCGCATCATCGCCGCGACCAATCGGCAGCCCGAGCAGGCCGTGGCCGATGGCCGGCTGCGCGAGGATCTGCTGTACCGCCTGAATGTCTTCCCTATCGATCTGCCGCCGCTGCGCCAGCGCAGCGAGGATGTGCCACTGCTGGCCGAGCAGTTGCTGGCCGCGATCTGCCAGAGCGAGGGGCAGGACAAACGCTTCACGCCCGGCGCGCTGGCCAAGCTGTCGGCCTATCGCTGGCCCGGCAATGTGCGGGAGCTGCGCAATGTCGTGCAGCGCAGCTTTGTGATGAGCGACGGCGGCCAGATCACCGACGAGTGGCTGCCCCGCGACAGCCTGTCGGTCCCTAACACGCAGCAGGCTGCCGTTCATCCGCCGCAGGTGGGCATTGCCATCGGCAGCACACTGGCGCAAGCCGAGCGCAAGCTGATACTGGCCACGCTGGCCCACTTCGGTCAGCAGCGCGAACGTACCGCCGCCGCGCTGGGCATCAGCCTGAAGACGCTTTACAACCGCATCAGGGACTATGCCGCCGATGGTGTGGCCGATGGTGCCGGCGACCTGTCGGAGGAAGCGCCGGCGGATTGAGTCAGCGTGGCGGACCCACCAGATCGAGTTCTTCATCCTCGTCAACTGCATCCACCGGCCTTTTCTCCTTGGGCACGGGCGCGGACACGGGCTCGACCGGCCGGGACGCCGGTCTCACCCTGCCATTCTGCGCGCTGCCGGTGTCTTCCTGGCCCAGCTCCGGTTCAAGCGGCGCACGGCTATCGGCCGGCTCGGGGACCTTCGCGTTCAATGGAAAAAGAAATAGAGCAGGACGAGCACGATGCCCGGAACGCCCAGCAGCCATGCAATCAGGTATTTGCCCATGGAGTTCTCCGTTGGTGGGTGAAATGGAAATCGAAATTGAGTTTGATCACCTTGACAGTGCGAGCGATGTGCCCACGATGCGGTCGCGAGCATCCAGCCTGGCAGCAGTGAACCCGGCCTCGACGGGGTCCGAATCCTTGTCCCCGCCCCTGGGTGCCAGCCGGGCCAGCAGGGCCGATGAGTTGCGGCAATCAAGACGCTCGGCCGTGCGACCGGCGGCTTCGCAGACGAGCCGGGCACGCGCCTTTGCAGTGTGCTCGCTGCGTTGCAGTTCGCCCTGGCGAACGGCATGGCTAACGACCTGCTGAAAGGCAAGGAGCAGCAGTATGGCGAGCAAAAGCAGGCCCGCCAAAGGCCAACGCTTGCCCAGTTCCTCTTCCAGCCGATGCCCTGTTTTCAGCAGCGTTGACCAGAGGCAGGCATCGGGACACCGGCGCTCGGGATTCGATTCGAAGTTTGTGTTCATTGCTGGCTCGCGGTGAGTGTTCTGACATTCAGCAAGCTGTGTGCCCGCGGGCTGGATCAGATGAACTGAGCCGGGCGGGCGAGCGGTGGATCGCCCACCGGCACCGGCGGCCGGTGCGGCAACTTTTCCGCCCATCAGTCGCGCGAGCCGCCCTGCTGCAGACCTGCATCAAGGCACCGGCTTGCGACGGCGTTCGACCGCCTCGATATGCAGCAGCTGTCGATACTTGGTGACGGTGCGCCGGGCCACCACCAGGCCTTGCCGGGCCAACTGGCGCGTGATCTCGGCGTCGGACAAGGGTGCCATCGGATGCTCGGCCTCGACCATGCCCCGAATCACTCCGCGTATTGCGGTGCCCGAGCATTCGCTGCCGCTGGCTGTCATCATGGCCCGCGAGAAGAAGTACTTCAGCTCGAACACACCCAGCGGCGCGGCCATGTACTTGTTGTTGGTCACGCGTGACACGGTGGATTCGTGCAAACCCACCTCCTCGGCAATCTCGCGCAAGCCCAGTGGCTTCATCGCCATGGCGCCATAGTCCAGAAAATGCTGCTGGCGCCTGACGATGGCCTGGGCAACATCGAGAATCGTGGAGAAGCGCTGCTCGACATTCTTCAGCGTCCAGCGTGCCTCCTGCAGATGCGTGGCCAGCTCGGCATTCGCTGCGCAGCGATGACGCTGGAACAGCTTCGCATAGACCTGGTTGAGGCGTACCTTGGGTACGATGGCCGGATTGAGCTGAACGGTCCAGACGCCGCCCACCTTCTTCACCATCACGTCCGGAATCACGTAGTGCACCTGGGCACTGCCGAAGCGCCAGCCCGGATGCGGGTCCAGCCTGCGGATGCGGTCGCAGGCCGCTTCGATCTCCGACGGAGGGCACTTCAGAGCACGTGCCATGCCCTGCACGTCCTTGGCCGCCAGCAGCCGTAGATGCTTGTCAACGATACGCCGCGCGAGCTCGCGTTCACCCTCATCGTCTATGGTCTGCATCTGCAACAGCAGGCATTCGCCGACATCGCGCGCGCCCACACCTTCGGGATCCAACGATTGCACGCGGCGCAGCGCGATCTGCAACTCCTCGGCGCGGGCGGGCGGCTTCAGTGCGGTGATGTCGGCCAGCTCGGCCAGTTCCATGCGCAGGTAGCCGTCATCGTCCAGCGAATCGACCAGTGCCTTGGCCAGCGCCATGTCGCGATGCGTCAGCGGCAGCAGATGCAGCTGCCCATGCAGATGGGCGGCCAGCGAGGTTTCGACTGGCATCATGTCGATGGCACTTGCTTCCCCGTTCTCGCGAGGTCGTCCCGACGGCATACCGTCGGCCAGCCACATATCGCGGTCACCGACGCCCTGTTCCTCCTCAGCGGCCTCGCCATCGCGGCTGCGTTCGCTGGCGTCCAGCAGCTGCGTCTGCACCTCGTCGCGCTCGCCGCCGCAGGCCGGTGCCACCGCCGCCGCTTCGTCGCTATCGGGTTCAAGCTCCATGTCCTCGGACTCGAGAAACGGGTTCCTGCCCATGGCGTCCTGCACCTCTTGGGCAAAATCAAGCGACGACAGTTGCAGCAGACGCACCGCATGTTGAAGGCGAGGCGACAGAGTTTGCTGCTGTCGCTGTGTGTGTCGCTGTGTGTGTCGCTGTGTGGCTCGCATGGCCTGGTATCCCATTCAAAATCTCCGCTGCTCGGTGTCTGCGAAGCCATCTTGGCCCACCCATTGCGTGCCGTGCAGACCAATAACTGCCATCCGCTTGTAGGACAGCGCCGATATGCGAAGACCTCAAGCAGGCGCGTGCGGCGTTGTCCTACGCCCTCCGGTGTCGGGCACCGACCGGTCGCATCACCTGCCGCCCCTAAAGTTGAATCATTGAAGCGCCCGCCAAGCTGGACGGGCCGTCAGGAGCGACTGATGTCCAAGCAGATCACAATGAGTTCCATGCCGGCACCACCTGTGTTGCCTCGTGAAGCGCTGCGAGCCAGCGAGCGGCTGCTGAAAGCTGCGCTTGCCGCCGAATCGACTTGCATGCAGTGCTATCTCCGGGACGACTCAGGCTTTGGCTCGCTGGCCCACGAAGGGAGCCGCTGGCAAGACCTGCTGGCGGCTGCTGGGGCCTGAGCGTGCGCAAGAGAACGCAACGGCGGTAGCACTTCCGCAGCTCGCAAACTCAGCCGATATCGAGCCTAAGTTGCGCCCGCGCACGCCTATCAGGACCTGGCCTCGGCAAAGGCCCGCAGGCCGCGGTTGTGACGTATTCGTGAAGCCAGCGCTGTCACTCAACGCCGCGTTCGATGGCCGGCGCCTGGCCGCGGGCTGACGACTGCGCTCAAACGTTTTTCGGCCCTGGCCATGACGGACGGGAGCGGCTAGGCAAGCCACGGTGGGCGGTGCCAATCGGCGTGATAGACAGTTGCCGCGCCGCAGGCGATCAGTGCATGCACCTCTCAAGACTGCTTGACGCGGCGATCGCCGCCGTCTAGGCGAATGCCATCTGGTTCAGAGGAGTGCAAGCACATGAGACCAAAACACAGCATGAGCACGATTCTGGTGAAGGCCTAGGAAAGACCCTTCATTTGAGCGCATAAGGTTGCCAAAAGCACAGGGAGGTTTCATGAGTCATTTGCAGATATCTACGGACATGACTTGGCGGCTGGGGCGCGCACAGCCCCCTCCACCGCCGCCAAGGCCAGAGGTTCCGGCAACCCCCCTGCCTGCCACCCTGCCCATCGCCCACGCGGCCCCGGCCAGCGACGTTGCCAGTTCCTTGCAGTTCAAGCCCTCGAATGACATCAGCGTCACGGGCCTGAGCTATGCCTGGAGCTTTGGCGACGGTGGCATCAGCACTCCGCCTCGGTCCAACTACAAGTATGCCAATGCTGGTGACTTCCCGGTCGAATTGAAGCTCAGCAACGGCGCCGGCCAGAGCCGTAGTGCGAGCTACCCAGTCTCTTTGGACAACCAGACCCGAGCGGAGCGGCGCCACGATCGGCATGGATGAAGACCATTGACGCCAGCCGCCTCACATCAAAGGTTCAACCCCCAGCGTGACCGCTCGGTATTGATCCATAACGACGGTGGGCTTGGCGAAGGGTAGCGTAACGGCCTCACAGCGAACCTGCCGCGATGCGGTCACTTGACGTGGGGCGGCCTGGGACTTGGCTTGCAAGCTTCAATTGAAATCCCCGCCGCGAGAGTGGCAGCGCGCCAGGGACCATCGCAAGGCAAAGCTTCAATTGCTTCCGCCAGCCGTGCTGCCAGCGTCGCGTCGCCGGTCCCGAGTAGCACTCGCCGTGTAAAGGCTTGGCTCTGTGGAGATTCGACTTCGACGAGTTTTTCAGTGCAGGCGATTTCGGGCTCCAGGGCACGAAACACCAGGCGACTCATCTGGGTGAAGTCGACTCGGCCGACGCACAACTTGTGCAGCGACGCCACGGGGCTTGTCGCGTTATCGCGCAGCAGCTTGCCCCCCGATACCATCTCATCGAGTGCACCGTACTGGTTGCCAAGAACCGCACCCAAGCGCAGGTGCCGCAGTTCATTCAGGTCCCCGATCCGTGCCGGGCCGGAGCCGCGAAAGATCAGTACGTTTTGGTCCTCGAAAAGCCCCGCACTCCAGACCAATTGCCGGCGCAAGGGCTCGTTCAAAAACTGGGGAGCCAAGAACAAGGCGATGCCCTTGAATGTGGTCGGATCGCGAAGCTGGACCTTGACCAACCGCTGGCGCGGCACGTTCACAAGCGTGAATCTGTAGGCGCCCACGAGGCGGCGATTGAGCGCATTGACTAGGTCAGGCGCCAGGCCGCCGCCCGCCCCACGCATGAATGGCGGATCCGAGTAGGTGTTGTAGGCAGGTAATTCGACCGGGGCGGCATTTGCCGTCATCCCAAGGAGGCAGTTAAGGACAATTCCATGCCACTGAAAACCGGGCGAACGAAACATACCCGATCATAGTCGCGTACGTGCGGCACGCATTTTGTCCAGTTTGCAGTGGGTCGTCGTAATACTGTTCCCACTCGGCTGGTGTTCAGCATCCTGGTGAGCAATGACGACGATCATCGGCGCAACCACGGTTTCGTGCGTGACCCGCGCCCGGCAGGATGGCGGCTGAGTCCGCTCTACGATGTGGTGCCCCGCCCCGGCATTGCCCACGACCGCATCCTGCACCTCGAGGTCGGACTGCAAGGCAAGCTTACGATCTTGGACAACGCACTATCGGCCTACGTCCGCTTCGATCTGGAGCGCCATGATGCTGTCTCGTTGGTGAGCTCCATCGTGGCCCGGGTCAGGCACTGGAAGTCCTGCTTCGAGGGGCTTGGCGCCCCGGGTACGCTCATCGACACTCTGGAGCTGGCCTGCCGCCAGCTTGAGGCAGTGGCCGGCCCCGGGCTTCGGGAAGAGCTCGCGGTGTCAGCGAGCGAACCGCCCAGGCCCGCAGGGCCGCAGTCCGGCGCACCCATGGGCCCCCAGCGCGGTTTGCCACGGTGAGCCCGCGTGAGGGACGGCCGTCCATCAGGGTCGAGACGAAGCCCTTGGGATACCGACTCGACGTGCAGCGCAACAGCCCTGCCCCGCACAGCGGGGGCCACCTCCGCCTGACGAAGCGGTCCATTGGCTGAAAGTCCTGACTAGCCTCGCTCTTTTCCGCTCACCGCGTTCACCCCAAGCGGCGAGGAAGATCGGTTGGCGGAATCAAGATTTCCGTACTTTTTCCGTACCGACGAAAAAAAGCACCTAGCGTTTCCGCTAAGCGCTTGATTTTCCTACCAATTTTGGTAGGCGCGATTGGACTCGAACCAACGACCCCCACCATGTCAAGGTGGTGCTCTAACCAGCTGAGCTACGCGCCTAAGAGCCTCGCAGTATATATCGATTATTCGAGGTGACGCAAGATTTCCGCAAAAATCATTTGCGCCTGGCGCCACGCACGCCGTTGACCTGACAGACCACGCGCAGCACCTGCTGCAGGCGGGCCGAGTCGGACACCTCGACGGTGAAGGTCATCCAGGCGGTGTCGCCCTTGGCACCGCGCGTCGCCTTCATCGACTGGGTGTTGACGCTGGTGACGTTCATCTTCTCCTTGGCGAACACGTCCAGCACATCGCGCAGCAGGCCCTGCCGGTCGGTTGACTCGACCATCACATCGACTGGGTAGACGCTGGGCACCGTGCTGCTGGCCGTGCCCCAGGTGACCGGAATCTGCCGCTCGGGCGCGGTGCTGGCCATCTGGCGGAAGTTGCTGCAGGCGATGCGGTGGATGCCCACGCCCTTGCCGCGGGTCACATAGCCACCGATGGCGTCGGGCGGCGCAGGCCGGCAGCAGCGCGCGAGACTCGTTAACAGCGAATCGACGCCGACCACCAGCACGCCGCCCTTGGGCGCGGCGCCACCGGTGCCAGGCCTTGAGTAGCGCTTGGCCAGCCATTCGTCCTCGGGCTGCACCGGCTCGACCGGGCGCAGCAGGGTCTCGATATTGCGCAGCGAGAACTCGTCCTTGCCGACGACTTCGAACAGCGCATCGGCGCTCTTGAACCCGAGCTGCGAGGCCAGGTCTTCGAGCTTGACCGCCGTCTTGCCCTCGCGCTGCAGCAGCTTCTCGACCAGTTCGCGGCCCTTGGCCACCGTCTGCGCCTGGGCCAGCGCATTGAACCAGGCCCGCACCTTGGCCTTGGAGCGCTGGCTTTGCAGATAACCCAGCTCGGCATTCAGCCAGTCCAGCGACGGGCCGCCCTCCTTGATGGCGATCACCTCCACCGTCTGCCCGCTCTTCAGCGGTGTGTTCAGCGGCACCATCACGCCATCGATCTTGGCGCCGCGGCAGCGATGGCCCAGATCGGTGTGCAGGGCGTAGGCAAAGTCGATGGGCGTGGCGTTGGCGGCCAACTCGACGATGGTGGCCTGCGGCGTGAACACATAGATGCGCTCGTCGAACACCGCCGGCGCGCCGCCGGCCTGGTCCGCGTCGGACTCGACGAAATCGCGCTCCCAGGCCAGCAGCTGGCGCAGCACGGCCTTGCGCGCCTGGGCCACCTGCTCCTCGAAATCACCCACCGCGCTGACCCCGGCATAGCCCTTGGCGCCCGCCTCCTTGTAGGCCCAGTGCGCAGCCACGCCATGCTCGGCATGCTCGTGCATGGCCCGGGTGCGTATCTGCACCTCCATCGGCCTCTCCTGGGCATCCAGCACCACGGTGTGCAGCGACTGGTAGCCGTTCGGCTTGGGCTTGGCGATGTAGTCGTCGAACTCGCCGGCCACCGGCCGGTAGTGCTCGTGCAGATGGCTGAGCACCGCATAGCAGTCGCGCAGCTCGGGCACGATCACGCGGAGCGCGCGCAGGTCGAACACGCGCTCGATGTTCAGGCCCTTGCCCTGCATCTTCTTCCAGATGCTGTACAGATGCTTGGGCCGGCCCTGCACCTCGGCATTGATGCCCTGCGCCTTCAGCTCGTCTTGCAAGGCGCAGCGTGCGCCCTCCACGCCCTGGGCGCGCTCGATGCGTTTTTCATCTAGCGAGCGGGCGACGCGGCGGTAGTTGTCGGGCTCCAGAAAACGGAAGGACAGATCCTCGATCTCCCACTTGATCTGCCAGATGCCCAGGCGGTTGGCCAGCGGCGCGAACACCTGCAGCGATTCGCGCGCCAGCGCCTTCGGGCACTCGGTCTTGGTGGCGGCGAAGAAGCGCAAGGTCTGCAACCGCGAGGCCAGGCGCAGCAGCACTACGCGCAGATCGCGCGAGAAGGCCAGCAGCATCTTTCGCACGCGCTCGGTCTGCACCGCCTTCTGCTCCTCGCCAACCTGGGCCTCGCGCGCGGCGCGCTGAATCTGCACCAGCTTGCGCGTGTGCGTCACCAGGCTGGCATAGGACTCGCCAAAGGCCTTGCTGACCACCTCCTCCGGCTTGGCCAGATAGTCGCCGGCATAGACCAGGTAGGAGGCCGCGCGCATGGACGGCGCCGCGCCAATGGACAGCAGGATGTCGGACACGCCATCGGCATGGGCGAGCGCCTCCTCGCCGGTGTCCAGCATCTCGCCACTCAGCAGTGGCTCGGCGAAGGTGCGCGCGCGCTCCAGCGGCGAGGCTTCGCCGGCAGGGCCGGGGCCGCTGGCCTCCAGCAAGGCGACGATGGGGGCAGCCGTCTCGGGACGTGCCGCGGCTTCAGTCTTCATTCAGGAAATCTTGCACCACTTGGATTTGTGCGTCGGCCACCAGCGTCGGCGCATGGCCCACACCGTCAAATTCGTGCAGCCGGGCCTTGGGGCCGCGTTGTGTCATCGCGTGGGCGGTGGCGGCGGACAGCAGATCGGAGTCTGCCCCGCGCAGCAACAGGGTGGGCTGGCGCAGCGCGTCATAGGCCTGCCACAGCGCCGCCTCGCCGGCCGCCGCCAGCTCGGGCGTGACGCCGCGAAACGGCACGGCGATCTGCGGGTCGTAGTGCAGCTTCAGACCTGTCCCCTCCGGCTTGAACATCGGTTTTGACAACGCCAACCACTGCTCGGGCGTGTGCGGGCCGAAGCTCTGCGAGATCGTCCACAGATAGGCGGCGCCCTGCTCGATCGTGTCCACATGCAGGGGCATGCCCAGATAGGTGCCGATGCGCACCAGCGCCTGGTATTCAATGGCCGGGCCCACATCGTTGAGCACCAGTCGGCGCACCGGCGATTGCGGCAGAGCCGCCAGCCCCAGGCCGATCAGTCCGCCCATCGAGGTGCCCAGCCAGTCCACCTGATCGACATCAAGCCGGGCCAGCAGCGTGACCATGTCGGCCACATAGGCCGGGATCTGGTAGCCCTGCGGATTGGCCAGCCAGTCCGACTGGCCGCGGCCCACCACATCGGGGCAAATTACCCGGTAGCGCGCACTCAGCGCTTGAGCCAGCGTATCGAAGTCGCGCCCCTGCCGGGCCAGCCCGTGCACACAGACCAGCACCCGCGGGTTGCTGCGCTCGCCCCACTCCCAATACGCCATGCGATGCAGACCGGAAACACCCAGACATTGCACATTGTTCAGCCTCGGTTCCGCCATGATGTGATCCTTCTTTGATAATGGATCGTAGCAACCCTTAGGAGGACTGACATGTTGAAAGGTAAATGCGCCTTGGTGACCGGCTCTACCAGCGGCATCGGCCTGGGCATCGCGTTGAGCCTGGCCCGCCAGGGCGCGAACGTCGTGCTCAATGGTTTTGGTGACGCCGAAGCGCCCAAGGCCGAGGTTGCGGCGCTCGGCAAAGATCACGGAATTCGGGTCGGCTACCACGGGGCCGACATGAGCAAGGTAACCGAGATCGAGGCCTTGATGGCCTATGCCCTGGCCGAGTTCGGTGGTGTGGACATCCTGGTCAACAACGCCGGCATCCAGCATGTGGCGCCGGTGGAAGACTTCCCCGTGGAGCGCTGGGACGCCATCATCGCCATCAACCTGAGTTCGGCCTTCCACACCACACGCCTGGCCGTGCCGGGCATGCTGGCCAAGGGCTGGGGCCGCATCATCAACGTCGCCTCGGCCCACGGCCTGGTGGCCTCGGCGCAAAAATCGGCCTATGTGGCCGCCAAGCATGGGTTGGTCGGCTTCACCAAGTCGGTGGCGCTGGAGACGGCCACCAGCGGCGTCACCGTCAACGCGATCTGCCCCGGCTGGGTGCTGACGCCGCTGGTACAAAAGCAGGTGGACGCCCGCGCCGCCGCCGAGGGCGTCAGCGTCGATGAGGCCAAGCGCCGCATGCTGGCCGAGAAGCAGCCGTCGCTGCAGTTCACCACGCCCGATGAGCTGGGCGAACTGAGCGTGTTTCTGTGCTCGGCGGCCGCCAACAACGTCCGCGGTCAAGCCTGGGCGATCGATGGCGGCTGGACCGCTCAATAGTGGGAACTACTTCGTCATCTGCACCGTGCCATTGACCGACACGGTGACCGTCGCCTTGCCGGCCTCCACCGGTAAAGCCTCGTCGGCAGCGGCCCCCATGGTCTTCATGCGCGGTGAGGCCATGGCCGCATAGCGCATCGGCTCGTCGCCGCTGATGCTGATCTCGGCAATGCCGTAGCCGGTGTAGCCGAACTGCTTCGCGTAGTCGGCCGCCTTGGCGCGGTAGCGGGCGATGGCCTGGGCCGAGACCTCGGCCTCGGCGCGCTCGCGCTGCTCGCGCGACAGGTTGTAGCCCACGCGGGCAATCGTCATCGTGTTGATGCGGCCTGTCAGCTGGGCGATGGCAGGAGCATCCTTGCCCTCCACCAAAAGCTCGGCCGTGCCCTGCCAGCCGGTGATGCCGCCCTTGCTGCTGTAGCGCGGGTAGAGCGAGAAATTGCCGGTCTGCACCTCGACCAGACCCGGCTTGGCGGCCTTTTTGGCCTCGGCCAGGGCGGCGTCCAGCGCCAGCTTCAGGCCGGACTGGACGGTCGCCGCATCCGTGCCCTCGCGGGTGCTGCTGAAGGCCACGGCCAGCACATCGCGGGTCACCTCCACCGAGGCACTGGCGTTCAGGCTCAGCAGATCGCGCCTCACCGGGTCGGCCGCCTGGGCATTGACGGCAGCGCCAAACGCCATGGACAGCAGGAAAGCCGTTCTCTTTTGCATACAAATCTCCCCAAAATTGGTAACAACGCAGTTTCGCCGCCAAGGGTAGCGCTCAAAGCGCAAGATTTGTAACCGGAGGTCAGTTACAAACTCAAGACCGGCAAAGCTCGCCACAATGGCGCTGTTACAAATTTCGAGGCCTGCCATGAGCACCGCTGCACCCGCCCGTCCCAACCGCATTGCCGTCGTCGATGACGATGCACGCATCCGCGATCTGCTGCGCCGCTACCTCACCCAGGAAGGCTTTGAGGTGCTGCTGGCCGAGGATGGCAAGTCACTGAACAAGCTGCTGACACGCGAGAACGTCGATCTGATCGTGCTCGACCTGATGCTGCCCGGCGAAGACGGCCTGTCGATCTGCCGCCGCCTGCGCGCCGCCAATGACCTGACGCCCATCATCATGCTCACCGCCAAGGTCGAGGAGGTGGATCGTATCGTCGGCCTCGAGGTCGGCGCCGATGACTACATGCCCAAGCCATTCAACCCGCGCGAGTTGCTGGCCCGCATCCACGCCGTGCTGCGCCGCCGCCCCACCCTGGAGGCACCCGGTGCGCCGACCAAGGAGGCGATGACGGTCAGCTTCGGCCCCTTCGAGTTCGATCTGGCCCAGCGACGCCTGACCAAGGACGGCGAGCAACTACAGCTGACCACTGGCGAATTCTCGATGCTGAAGGCCCTGGTGCGCCACCCGCGCCAGCCCTTGAGCCGCGACAAGCTGGCCCAACTGGCCCGTGGCCGCGAGTTCGAGCCCTTCGACCGCAGCCTGGACGTGCAGATCTCGCGCCTGCGCAAGATGCTGGAACCCGACCCGACCCAACCGCGCTACATCCAGACCGTATGGGGCGTGGGCTATGTCTTCGTGCCGGATGGCACGTCCTGACCCCGGAGTGAGCCGGCCCTCGACGCGGACTCTGGCACCATCGCCTCCATGTCCGTAAACAAACTCGCCCTCAGTCTGTTCTGGCGCACCTTCGTCCTGCTGGCCATGCTGCTGGCTGGGGGGGTATTCGCCTGGGTGCAGACCTTTCGCGCGCTGGAGGCCGAGCCGCGTGCCTTGCAATCGGCTAAAGCGCTGGCCAGCCTGGTCAACCTGACCCGAAGTGCGCTGCTCCAGACCGATGGCATCAACCGCATCGCCATGGTCAAGACCATGTCGGATGAAGACACGGTCAAGGTGCTGCCCCGCGAAAAGGGCGACCGCTGGCAAGCCTATGAGTCAGACACCTTCACCCGAAGCATTGCCGACGGCCTGCGCGCCCAGCTGGGCCCGGGCACGGTGGTGGCCAAAAGCGTCAACAACCAGCCCGGCCTGTGGGTGGGCTTCAATATCGACACCGACCCGTTCTGGCTGCGCACCGACCTGGCCCGCGTGCAGCCGGTGAGCCTGGAGATATGGGGGCCTTGGGTGGCGATTGCGCTGATTGCCACCATCCTCGGCTCGGTGGGCATTGCGCGGTTGATCAACGAGCCGCTGCGCGAGCTGAGCTCGGCCGCCAGCCGCATCCGCGACGGCGAGTACGACTCGCGCCTGGACGAGAACACCCGCACGAGCGAGATCCGCGAGGTCAATATGGGCTTCAACCGCATGGCCCGAGAGCTGGCCAAGGTGGATGAAGACCGCGCCGTGATGCTGGCCGGCATCTCGCACGACCTGCGCACGCCACTGGCGCGCCTGCGGCTCGAGGCGGAGATGAGCGTCCACGATGAGGAAGCGCGCCGCAATATGGCGTTGGATATCGACCAGCTCGACGCCATCATCGACAAGTTCCTGGACTACTCTCGCCCGGGCGAGGTGATGCTGGAGCCGGTGCCGCTGGCCCTGCTGGTCGAACGAGAGATCAGTGCGTTCCGAAACCCGGAGCAGATCCGCATCGCGGCCCAGGTGCCGGGCGACCTCATGGTGCTGGCCGATGACACCGAGCTGGGCCGGGTGCTGCAGAACCTGTTCGAGAACGCGCGCCGCTACGGCCCGAGTGCCAACAGCGGTGTGGCCGAGGTCGAGGTCAGCGCCGAGCGGGCCGGTGCCTTTGTCAATATCCGCGTGCGCGACCATGGCGCCGGCGTCCCGCCGGAAAAGCTCGCCCAGCTGACCACACCGTTCTTCCGCGGTGACACCGCCCGCACCGCCGCCACCGGAGCGGGCCTCGGCCTAGCCATCGTAGAGAAGGCGCTGCAGCGCATGGGCGGCAGCCTGGAGCTGCAAAATGCCCCCGGCGGCGGCCTCCTGGCCATCGTGCAGATGCGCCGTACCGCGACTTAAGCCGAGTCGCTCACCGGTCTAGGCACCAGCAGGCACACGGCCCGCGTTTCGATCGCCCGGCCCTCGCCCACCGGACCCATCTTCTCGGCCGTCTTGGCTTTCACGTTGATCTGGCCCGGCTGCAGTTGCAGCACCTCGGCCAGCCTGGCGACCATGGCCGGGATGTGCGGCGCCATCTTCGGTGCCTGGGCCACGATGGTGGCGTCGATATTGCCAACCACCCAGCCGGCAGCGGCCACCCGGGCCAGGGCCTCGGCCAGCAGCACCATCGAGTCAGCGCCCTTGAACTCGGCCGCGGTATCGGGGAAGTGCCGGCCGATATCGCCCAGGGCGGCCGCCCCCAGCAGCGCGTCGGTGATGGCGTGGGCCAGCGCGTCGGCGTCCGAGTGGCCCAGCAGACCATGGGTGTGCGGGATGGTGATACCGCCCAGAACGAGGGGGCGGCCGATGACGAGCGCGTGGGTGTCCCAGCCCTCGCCGATGCGAAACGGTGCGTGTGTCATGCCGACAGCGTAGCGCATCGGTTATGGTCGCGGCTTTGCGCCGCGCTGAAGACAATGTTTGAACATCTCGCCATACGCTTGCCAAGCCTTGTGCTCGTAGCCTGCGCGCTCGGTTTGCCAACGGCAGCCCAGACTCAGGCTTTGACTCCGGAAGCTGCGCCGCTGCGCCCGCGCGTGGCTCTGGTGCTGTCCGGCGGCGGCGCGCGGGGCCTGGCCCATATTGGCGTGCTGCGCGAGCTGGAGGCGATGCGCGTGCCGGTGGACCTGGTGGTGGGCACCAGCATGGGTGCGGTGGTCGGCGGGGCCTTCGCCGCCGGGCGCCGCGTCGACGAGCTGGAGGCCTTTGTGCGCCAGGCCAACTGGGACGGCATCCTGGCCGACCGCCCGCCGCGACAGGAGCTTGCCTTCCGCCGCCGCGAGGAAGACCTGGTCGTGCCCTCGCGCATCGAGCTGGGCCTGGGCCGCCAGGGCATTGCGCTGCCGCCGGCCGCGGCCGGCAACAGCGCGCTGGAGTTCACGCTGGAGCGCCTGGTCGCCGAGGGCCGCGGTGACTGGCCCGTCAACCAACTGGCCCTGCCCTTTCGCGCGCTGGCCACCGATCTGGCCACCGGCGATCTGAAGCAGCTGACCGACACGCCGCTGTTCCTGGCCATGCGTGCCTCGCTGGCCGTGCCGGGCGTGTTCGCGCCGGTGCGGGTCGAGGGCCGGCTGGTGGTGGATGGCGGGCTGGTGCGCAATCTGGGCGTCGACGTGGCCCGCGAGATGGGCGCGCAAATCATCATCGCCGTCAACGTCGGCACGCCCTTGATGGAGGAAAAAGACATCACCAGCGCCGTCAGCGTGGCCAACCAGATGCTGCAGATCCTGACCGAGCAGAACGTCAGGCGCTCGGTGGCTGAACTGAAGCCCCAGGACGTGCTGATTTCGCCCAAGCTGGGCGATGTGGGCTTCATCGACTTCAAGCGCTTCGACGCGGCGATCGCCGCCGGCCGCGACGCCGCCCGACAGATGGCGCCACGCTTGCAGGCCCTCGCGCTGCCGGAATCGGAGTACGCCCAGCTAGAGCTGGCGCGCCAGATCACTCCGGTGGCCATGGCCCGCGCGCTGCCTTTGGCCAGCCTGAATGTGCAGGGCACGCGCCATGCCGACCCCGACACCGTGCGCGCCGAAACCGGCCTGGAGCTGGGCCAGCCGGTGACCCTGGCCCAGGTCAACAAGGCCGCTGCAAATCTCTATGGTAGCGGTGATTTCGACCGCGTCGAGACCCAGGTCAGTGACCGCGACGGCAAGCGCCACGTCAATATGAATCTGACCGAGGCGCAATGGGGCCGCAGCCGCATCCGCCTCGGTCTGGAGTTGTACAGCAACTTCGGCGAGAGCAATCGCTTCACTCTGGTGGGCATGCATGTGGCCTCGCTGCTGAACGATTGGGGTGGCGAGCTGCGCAGCGTCGCCCGCCTGGGCAACCGGCGCGGCTTCAGCACCTCGTTCACCCAGCCGCTGGGTCCGGGCTCGGCCTGGTATCTGAGCCCCGGCATCAACTACGAAGACTCCGGCTTCGACGCCTTCGAGCAGGGTCGCATCACCGCGCGCTGGGGCGCACGCGAGCGCGCGGTGTCGCTGGCACTTGGCCGTCGGCTGGGCCAATGGGGCGACGTGCAAATCGGAGTGGGCCGGGCGCTCTCCAGCTCGCGCCAGATCCTGCCCGAGGCCGTGGACACCGGCGACAGCCAGTTCTCGATCGCGGGCTACTACACGCAGTGGCGGGTGGACACACTGGACAGCGTGACCTTCCCCAGCAAAGGCAATCTGATCGACGCGCGCATCGAGCGGCTGAGGCTGCCGGACCGGAACTCGCATTTCCGCGCCCATTTCCTGGGCATGAGCGCCTTCAGATGGGGCAAATGGGCCGGCCATGTGTACACCGAGTGGGCCCATGCGCAGATCGGTACATCGGACTCGCTGGGCGGTTTCCTGCGCCTGTCGGGTACGCCGGATGGCTCGGTCAGCGGCGAGAGCATGGGCTTCGGCCGCTTCGTGATGGCCAAGCGCCTGGGCGAAATGCCGGTCGGCCTGGGCGGGGCCGTACGCGCCGGATTTTCGGTGGAGCTGGGCGCCGCCTGGGCACGCGAGCGGGCCTTCAGCCGCAGCGACGTCAAGCTGGCCACCAGCCTGTTCCTGTCTGTTGACACCCGCTTCGGCCCGCTCTACCTGGCCACCGGCAGCACCCGCTCCAGCGGCAATGTGGTCAGCAATGCGGCGTATCTGTATTTGGGGCCATTTTGGTAACTCTTGAGTGCCAGACCTTGAGACCCGCGCAGCGGACGAAAGCTCTGGCACCAACTGACTAAGAATTGCCCGCCACCCTGCGCATCGCCGTGAACGGACTGAACTCCCAGGAGCGCAGCCCCACCAGCAAGGTGTAGCCGTCGCGCTCGGCCGGCTTCAGGCGTTGGTCGTCCTGGTGCTTGTGGGCCAGATCGCCTGCCAGTTGGCGGATCTTCTGCACCAGCTCCTGGGCGCTGGCCTGCGACAGCCGGCCATGGACCAGCAGCAGGGTCTCGCCCTCGCCATCGAAATTGCCCTTGAAATAGTCATCAACGACGTGGTCGCGAAAGAACTGCTGCACCGGCCCGTCGGCGCGCCAGCGGAAGGCCCGTGACACGCGCATGCGGTAGCGGTTCAGCGGCTTGAGTTCGATCAGGCCCAGGCGGTCGAGCTTGACCAGGTACTGGATGCACTCGGGCGCGGTCAAGGTGTAGGTATCGACGATCTGCTCGAAGGTCCATTGGCCCAGGCAGCAAATCGACACCAGCAGCAGCCGCGGATCGCTGACCAGCGAACGCTCCTGCGCCAGGGTCAGGGTATCGGCGTGCGGTGTGGCGTCAGCGGCCTGGCGCAGCAGGTCTTCCATCGAGATGCCCACTGCCTTGCAGACCTGGGCCAGCCTTGACAGCGACATATCGCCCTGGGCAAACACCCGTTTCATGCTGGACTCGCTCATGTTGAGCGCCTTGGCCAGCACCTTGTAGGTCATGCCCACACCTCGCATTTCGGCGCGCAACACCTGCATCACGATCTCGGGCGAACTCATGCTTGCCTCCTCCTTGACATTGAGGGGGCCATAGTAGCGGATATCGGTACGTCAAGCGCCAAACAGCGGCCTCACGTACAAGAAGCTGGTACGCAACTGCCATGGCGGCAACACTGCGACCCGTCGTGATCGTGCCCCGCAACGCAAGAACCTCCCCGGCTTCGCAGGCAGATGACGCGCTCAACCCTCTAGGAGTAGATATGAACAAGTTCCAAATCCTGCTTGCCTCCGCGCTGACCGCTGTTGCCGGTGCTGCTTCCGCCCAGGCCGCCGGCCAGTCCTATTTCGGTGCCAGCATCGGCCTGCAAAACAAGTACAGCATCGAATGCCAGACCGGCGTGACCTGCGACAAGACCGGCAGCTTCGGCGGCAAGGTCTACGGCGGCTACAACATCGACCAGTTCGCCGTTGAGGGCATGGCCTTCAGCACTGGCCGCGCCAAGGGCAGCGTGCTCAAGAGCGGCAGCCTGGTCGGCGGCGAAGTGCGCAATATGGGCCTGGGCGTCTATGGCGTGCTGCCGTTGACGGTGGACAACTTCACCCTCAAGGGCAAGGTGGGCCTGGCCTATGTCAACAGCAAGGCCAGCTACACGGCCGGCGGCTCGCAGTCCAAGAGCTCGTTCGCGCCCATCATCGGCGCCGGCGTCAGCTATGCGATCAACAAGCAGTGGTCGATCAACGGCGACTGGGACCACATCCGCGCCAAGTACAGCAGCGACGGCAAGGCCCGCGTGAACATGCTGTCGGCAGGTTTGAGCTACAAGTTCTAAAACCCAGACCCGGGTCGCCATGATGAGACATTTCATCTCAATATGCCTCTTGTCGGCGGCCCTGCTATTGCCTGCGGCGGTGCAAGCCGCCACCTTGGCAGCCGCACCCAGAGCCGGGGCCACGGCCCAGGCCCTGGCCCAGGTGCTGCTGGACGGCTTTCAGCAAAGCGGCCGCACGGCCGCCACCCACGGCGTCATCAAGCAGGACGTCCTGCCCTGCATTGCGGCACTCGATGCCTCGCGCTTCGAGCGCACCTTGCAATCCATCGTCACCCAGACCCTGACCGTCGCTGAACGCGAGCATGCCGACCGGGTGTTCGCACGCCCCGCGGCAGCCGGTGAACTGCCCAGGCTGATTGCCCGCTTCCAGGGTCGGCCGGAGCCCAAGACCGTGGCGGCCGCGCTCGAAGCGCCGGATGCCCAGGCGCTGGCCCAGCTGCAAGGCCAGGGCACCCTGGACAAGCTGCTTCGCGCCCTGCTCGAAGACCCTGCCGCACGCGAGGCACTGGTGGCCGAGGCCAAGGCCTTGATGCAGCAATGCGGCCTGCAGCCCTGAAGCACAAGCGATGCGTGAACTCGGAAACCACGGCATACCGCAGGTGATTCCTCTCACCCGCTGGGGCCGCGCCTGGCTTCTGCGCAGCAAACTGGTCTGGCTGCTTTGGCTGGCCACCGGCCTGCTGCTGGCCAGCGTGTCGCTGACGGCGCTGGCTTTCTCGCTGGCCGCGCCGCAGCTGCCTGACCTCAGCAACCTGACCGACTACCGTCCCAAGCTGCCGCTGCGCATCCACAGCGCCGACGGCGTGCTGCTGGGCGAATTCGGTGCCGAACGCCGCATCTTCACGCCGCTGCAGCAGATCCCGAAGACCCTGCATGACGCCGTGCTGGCCGTCGAAGATGCCAACTTCTATGAGCACCAGGGCATCGACTACAAGGGCGTGCTGCGCGCCTTCGTCAGCAATCTGAGCAACGCCAAGAGCCAGGGAGCCTCGACGATCACCATGCAGCTGGCGCGCAACTTCTACCTGCCGTTGGAGAAGAGCTACCCGCGCAAGGTCTATGAGGCCTTGCTGACCTTGAAGATCGAGAACGAGCTGAGCAAGGAGCAGATCCTCGAGATCTATATGAACCAGATCTATCTCGGTGAGCACGCCTACGGCTTTGCCGCGGCCAGCGAGATCTACCTGGGCAAGCCGCTGAAGGACATCAGCCTGCCCGAGGCCGCCCTGCTGGCCGGCCTGGCCCAGTCGCCCCATGCGCGCAATCCGGTCGTCAACCCGCAGCGCGCGCTGGAGCGCCAGCAGCATGTGCTCAAGCGCATGCTGGATACCGGCAAGATCACGCAGGCGCAATGGACCCAGGCCCGCGCCCAGGGCTACCGGCTGCGCCCGGCGATAGGCACCGAACGCAACGGCCCCCGCTATGCACGCTATGTGGCCGAGGCCGCCCGACGGCTGGTGCATGAACAGTATGGCGAGGAGGCCTATGGCCGCGGCCTGAATGTGGTGCTGACGGTCTCGGCCAGCGAGCAGCGGGCCGCCGACGAAGCGCTGCAGCGCGGCCTGCTCAATCACGAGGCCAAACAGCCCTACCGCGGGCCCGAGGCCTGGGTGGCGCTGCCGCGCGAGGCCAGCGCCATCGAGACCACCATTGCCGACACGCTGGAGCAGCACCCCGACCTGGGCCAGCTCAGGGCTGCCGTCGTGACCCAGGTCGGCACCGGCCAGCTCAGCGCGGTGCTCGCCAATGGCGCGACGCTGTCGGTCAAGGCGGCTTCAAAGTTGCGCCTCCGTGCCTGCTCGGTGATAAGGCTGCGCCAGCTGCAGGCCGGCGGCGAGTGGAGCCTGGCGCAGGTGCCCGAGGTGCAGGGCGCCCTGGTGGCCATGGACCCGGCCACCGGTGCGATCCGGGCCATGGTGGGCGGCTTTGATGGCGGCAAGAACCAGCTCAACCATGCCACCCAGGCCTGGCGCCAGCCGGGCTCGACGATCAAGCCCTTCATCTATTCGGCCGCGCTGGAGCAGGGGCTGACGGCCAGCACCCGGGTCAGCGATGCGCCGGTGCGCATCGCCGCCGCCGACGGCCAGCCGGCCTGGGAGCCGAAAAACTACGACGGCCGCTACGAGGAGTCGTTCGACCTGCGCAGCGCCCTGGCCAAGTCACGCAATATGGTGGCGATACGGGTGCTGCAGACGGTGGGCGCGGAGCGTGCCCAGGCCTGGTTGACGCGCTTTGGTTTTGACGCTGGCAGGAACCCCGCCTATCCGAGCCTGGCCCTGGGCTCGGGCGCGGTAACGCCGATGCAGATGGCCGGCGCCTACGCGGTGTTCGCCAATGGCGGGCACAGCGTGCAGCCGCTGCTGATCAGCAGGATCAGCGATGCCCAGGGCCGTGTGCTCAGCGACACCCGGCTGCCGGCGCTGGACGAGAGCCGCCGCGTGATCGAGGCGCGCAACGCCTTTCTGGTCAGCGATATGCTGGCCAGCATGACCCGCCCCGGCGGCAGCGCGCCCAGCGTGCAGCAGCGCCTGGCGCGCAGCGATGTGCGAGGCAAGACCGGCACCACCAACGACGTGTTCGACGCCTGGTTCGCCGGGTTCCAGAAGCAGCTGGTGGCCGTGGTCTGGATGGGCTACGACCAGCCGCGCAAGCTGGGCGACCACGAGAGCGGCTCGGCCCTGGCCGTGCCGGTGTGGCTGGACTTCATGGCCCAGGCGCTGAAGACCGTGCCGCAGGCGCAAGACCCGGCCCCCGATGGCCTGGTGCAGCAGGGTGGCGAGTGGTATTTCGACGAATACACGCCCGCCACCGGCGTGGCCACGGTGGGGCTGGATGCAGCCGTGGCGGCGGTGGCCAAGCCTCAGTAATGGGCAACGCCGCCTGTAGGCGTCGCGGCCTTCGCACTGCGTCGCCGGGTGCGCAGGCACCCGGCTCGGTCAGTGCTTGGTAACCACGATCGGCGCGCCGCGGGTGATGATCAGGGTGTGCTCGAACTGGGCCGACAGATTGCCCTTCATGCCGCTGAGCGTCCAGCCATCGCCGGTCTCGTCGGCATAGGTGCTCTTGGTCGATAGAAAGGGCTCGATCGTGATCACCATGCCCTCGCTCATCACCCGAGTGTCGCTGGCGTCGAAGTAGCCCGGAATGTGGCCCGGCTCCTCGTGCAGCGAGCGGCCCACGCCATGGCTGCACAGGTTCTCGATGACGCGGAACTTGTGCGCCCGCGCGACGCGCTCGATGGCGTAGCCGATGCGGTTCAGCTTGGCGCCGTGGCGCACCTCCTTCAAGGCCTGGTCCAGTGCATAGCGGGCGGCGAACACCAGTTGCGTCTTGGTCGGCGTGGTCGGCGGCACGATGCGGGTGCCGCCGGTGTCGGCGAAATAGCCACCCAGCTCGGCCGACACATCGACATTCACCACATCGCCCTTGGCGATCAGTCGCGGGCCGGGGATGCCATGGGCGGCCTCCTCGTTGATGCTGATGCAGGTGGCGCCGGGGAAGTTGTAGCTGGTGGCCGGTGCCGACTTGGCGCCTGCCTCGGCCAGCCATTGGGCGCCCATCTGGTCCAGCTCCAGGGTGCTCATGCCGGGGCGCATCGCGTCCAGCATGCGCTTGAGCACATCCGACACCACGGCGCCTGCGGCCCGCAGGCCGGCAATGTCGGCTTCACTTTCAACTGTCATCGGAGACTCCGGAGTAGACGTTCGGCCAGCGCGAAATCGGCCGGCCAGGTGATCTTGAAATTTTCCAGGCTGCCTTCGACCAGCAAGGGCTGATGGCCCAGGGCCTCGACCGCGCTGGCCTCGTCGGTGACGCCGGCATCGGCGCCCGCCAGCGCCGGCTTCAGCAGGCCCAGGCGAAACATCTGCGGCGTCTGGGCCGCCCACTTGGCCTGGCGATCGACGGTGGCCATGACACGCCCCTGGCTGGATTGCTTCAAGGTATCGGCCAGCGGCAGGGCGAGCAGGCCGCCGACCTCGTCATCAGCGCAGGCCGCCATCAGCCGCTGCACCCACTCGGGCCGCAACAGGCAGCGCGCGGCATCATGCACCAGCACCCAATCATGCGGCTGGGCACCCCGTGCGACCAACTCCTGCAGGCCATTGGCCACCGTCTCGGCCCGGCTGGCGCCGCCGCAGCGCGCCAGCCAGGCGCGCTCGCCGGTGAACTCGGGCAGCAGGGTTTCGAATTGATCGTCATCGGGGGCCAGCACCACCAGCGTGGCCACCAGGTCGGGCACATCGGCCAGCGCCTGCAGGGTGTGGGCCATCATCGGCCGGCCGGCCAGCGGCACATACTGCTTGGGGCCGTCGGCGCCCGAGCGGGCACCGACGCCAGCGGCGGGCACCAGGGCATAGCAGCGAGGCTGCAGCCCCAGGGGGAAGTTCGTCATGGGCCTGATTCTAGGGCTGAGTAAACTCCCTCTCCATGCAGATAGAAGTCCTGCGCCAGCGCCTGCGCGCGCTGGGCGCCAAACCGAAACACGAGCAGCGGCTGCTGGCCGACTGGGTGCTCGCACGCCCGCATGAGCAGGGCAAGCGCCGCCCGGCCGATTTTCTGCCGCTGGCGCTGCGCGAGGCACTGCCGGCGCTCGACGCCGAGTTGCAGAGCCTGGCGCACCTCATTTCGAGCCATCCCGATGCGATGGGCTCAGCCCGCCTGCTGGTCGGCTTGAACGACGGCCAGACGGTCGAGTCGGTGCTGCTGCCGCGCGATGGCCTGTGCGTCTCCACCCAGGTCGGCTGCGCGGTCGGCTGCGTGTTCTGCATGACGGGCCAGAGCGGCCTGCTGCGCCAGGTCACCAGCGGCGAGATCGTGGCCCAGGTAGCGCTGGCACGTACGCAGCGGTTGGTCAGAAAGGTCGTGTTCATGGGCATGGGCGAGCCGGCCCACAACCTCGACAATGTGCTGGAGGCGATCCACCTGCTGGGCACGGTCGGCCAGATAGGCCACAAGAATCTGGTGTTTTCGACGGTCGGCGACCCGCGGGTATTCGAGCGCCTGCCACTGGGTGATGTCAAGCCGGCGCTGGCCCTCTCGCTGCACACCACCAAGCCCGACCTGCGCCGCCAGTTGCTGCCGCGCGCGCCTCAGCTGACGCCGGCCGAGCTGGTCGATCTGGGCGAAATCTATGCCCGCGCCACCGGCTATCCGATCCAGTACCAGTGGACCCTGCTGGAAGGCATCAACGACGGTGATGACGAGCTCGACGGCATCGTGCGCCTGCTCAAGGGCCGGTACGCGCTCTTGAACATGATTCCGTACAACACCATCCCCGAGCTGGACTTCAAGCGGCCCAGCTGGGAGCGCGCCGCGGCGATTGCCCGCAACCTGCACCAGCGTGGCGTGCTGACCAAGCTTCGCGACTCGGCCGGGCAGGATGTGGAAGGCGGTTGTGGACAATTGCGCGCAAGGGCGGCGCAGGCCGGGCGCAATGGTCGAACCATCGCCATACAGGCCGCATAAACCCTGGCGGCGCCAGCCGCCGCCAAGCTCCCTACAATCACAGCAGCCCCGCTTCCGGGGCTGTACTTATTTGTGAGCCCCCAAGGCCACCGCTTTGCGGCGTTCTGCCCCCCGAGGGGGCGCAAGAACGCTCGGGGCGGCCCTTCTCTTTCTTGTGAGCCATGCAAAGCCCCGCGATCGCCCCCGGCAAGAAGTTCACCCTGCCCCGCCCCATAGGCTCAGCCGATGCGCTGCTGCTGGCGCAGTTCGTGCAGAAGCAGGTGGCCGAGGGTCGCATCACGGCCATCATCACCGCCGACCCGGGCGACACGCAGCGTCTCGAAGACGAACTGCCCTTCTTCGTGCCGGGCCTGAAGGTGGCCGTATTCCCCGACTGGGAGACCCTGCCCTACGACACCTTCAGCCCGCACCAGGACCTGATCTCCGAGCGCCTGGCCACGCTGTGGCGGCTGCTGCAGAACAAGCACACACACGAGATCGACGTCGTGCTGCTGCCGGCCACCACCGCGCTGACGCGGCTGGCCCCGACCAGCTTCCTGGCCGCCACGACCTTCAACTTCAAGCAGAAGCAGCGGCTTGACGAGGCCAGCCTGAAGGCCCAGCTGACCCTGGGCGGCTACACCCATGTGAGCCAGGTCGTCTCGCCCGGTGAGTACGCGGTGCGCGGCGGTCTGATCGACCTGTTCCCGATGGGCTCGCTGGTGCCCTACCGCGTCGACCTGTTCGGCGACGAGGTCGACTCGATTCGCACCTTCGACCCGGACAGCCAGCGCAGCCTCTACCCGGTGCCCGAAGTCCGCCTGCTGCCCGGCCGCGAGTTCCCGATGGACGAGCCGGCGCGCAAGGCCTTCCGCGCCCGCTGGCGCGAGAAGATGGATGGCGACCCGACCAAATCGCGCATCTACAAGGACATCGACCAGAGCCTGGCCACCGGCGGCATCGAGTACTACCTGCCGCTGTTCTTCGAGCAGACGGCGACGATCTTCGACTACCTGGGCGAGCAGGCCACGATCGTGCTGCACGGCGATCTGGACGAGGCGCTGGGCCGCTACTGGGTCGACACCCGCGAGCGCCACCGCTTTCTGCAGCACGACCCCGAGCGGCCCATCCTGCCGCCCGAGGAGCTGTTCCTGCGGCCGGAGGACTTCTTCTCGCTGACGCACCCCCATCCGGTGCTGGCCCTGCGCGGCAAGGAGGCGGTGGACTATGCCCGGCCGCTGCCCGACGTCAGCGTCGAGCGCGGCGCGCAGGAGCCGCTGCAGCGCTTGCAAGACCATCTGCGGAGCACGCCACACCGCGTGCTGCTGCTGGCCGAGAGCGAGGGCCGGCGCGAGAGCCTGCTGGAGCTGCTGCGGGACAACAAGATCGACCCACCGTCGGTGGCGACTCTCGAAGAGTTCATCGCCAGCGACGAGAAATTTGCGATCACCGCCGCACCGCTGGCCGAGGGGTTTTTCTGGTTCGAGCCTGAGGCCCAGCGCCAGATCCAGTTTTTCACCGAGACGGAGCTGTTCGCCACCACACCGACGACCCGGCGCAGGCGCAAGCAGGAGCAGGTCAGCGACGTCAATGCGCTGATCAAGGACCTGTCGGAGCTGAAGGTCGGTGACCCGGTGGTGCACGTCAACCACGGCATCGGCCGCTACCAGGGCCTGATCAATATCGACATCGGCGACGGCGCCTCGGAGTTTCTGCACCTCGAATACGCCGACAAGGCGACGCTCTACGTGCCGGTGGCCCAGCTGCATCTGATCAGCCGCTACACCGGCGTCAGCGCCGAAGAGGCGCCGCTGCACCGGCTCGGTTCCGGACAGTGGGAGAAGGCAAAGCGCAAGGCCGCCGAGCAGGTGCGCGACACCGCCGCGGAGCTGCTCAATCTGTATGCCCGCCGTGCCGCACGCGAGGGCTACGCCTTCCGCTTCTCGCCGCACGACTACGAGGCCTTCGCGGCCAGCTTCGGCTTCGAGGAAACGCCGGACCAGCGCGCCGCCATCCATGCGGTCATACAGGACATGATTTCACCGAAGCCGATGGACCGGCTGGTCTGTGGCGACGTGGGTTTTGGCAAGACCGAGGTCGCGCTGCGCGCCGCCTTCGTGTCGGTGATCGGTGGCAAGCAGGTGGCGATACTGGCGCCCACCACGCTGCTGGCCGAGCAGCATTTTCAGAACATCTCGGACCGCTTCGGCAAATGGCCGGTCAAGGTGGCCGAGATGAGCCGCTTCCGCTCGGCCAAGGAAATCAAGGCCGCGGTCGAGGGCATTGCCGATGGCACCATCGACATCGTCGTCGGCACGCACAAGCTGCTGAGCCAGGACGTCAAGTTCAAGCGCCTGGGCCTGCTGGTGATCGACGAGGAACACCGCTTCGGCGTGCGCCACAAGGAGGCGATGAAGGCGCTTCGCGCCGAGGTCGATGTGCTGACCCTGACCGCCACGCCGATCCCACGCACCCTGGGCATGGCACTGGAAGGCCTGCGCGATCTGAGCGTGATTGCCACCGCCCCGCAGCGTCGCCTGGCGATCAAGACCTTTGTGCGCAGCGAGTCCAGCGGCACGATACGCGAGGCCGTGCTGCGTGAGTTGAAGCGCGGCGGCCAGGTCTACTTCCTGCACAACGAGGTAGAGACGATTCAGAACCGCGCGCAGAAGCTGCTGGAGCTGGTGCCCGAGGCGCGCATCGCCGTGGCCCACGGCCAGATGCCCGAGCGCGAGCTGGAGCGGGTGATGCGTGAGTTCGTCGGCGGCAAGCACAACCTCCTGCTGTGCTCGACCATCATCGAGACCGGCATCGACGTGCCCAGCGCCAACACCATCATCATCTCCCGCGCGGACAAATTCGGCCTGGCCCAGCTGCACCAGCTGCGCGGCCGCGTCGGCCGCTCGCACCACCAGGCCTACGCCTATCTGATGGTGCCGGACGTGCAGAGCCTGACCAAGCAGGCGCAGCAGCGGCTGGACGCGATCCAGAGCATGGAGGAGCTGGGCTCGGGCTTCTATCTGGCGATGCATGACCTGGAGATTCGCGGCGCCGGCGAGGTGCTGGGCGAGAACCAGAGCGGCAACATGATGGAAGTCGGCTTCCAGCTCTACAACGACATGCTGGCCGAGGCCGTGCGTTCATTGAAGGCCGGCCGCGAGCCCGATTTGCTGAGCCCGCTGGCGGCCACCACCGAGATCAATCTGCACGCCCCGGCCCTGTTGCCCGACGCCTACTGCGGCGACGTGCATGTGCGGCTGAGCCTGTACAAGCGCCTGGCCACGGCCGAGAAGAACGAACAGATCGACGCGATGCTCGAGGAGATCACCGACCGCTTCGGCAAGCTGCCGACCCAGGGTCAGACCCTGTTCGACACGCACCGCCTGCGCGTGCTGGCCAAGCCCTATGGGGTGCAGAAGATCGACGCCGCGCCGACGGTGATGAACATCAGCTTTCGCCCCAATCCGCCGATCGACGCGTTGCGCGTGATCGAGATGGTGCAGAAAAACAAGACCATCAAGCTGGTTGGCAACGACAAGCTGCGCATCGACAAGCAGCTGACCGACCCCAAGGACCGGGCCCAGGCGATACGCGAGGTGCTGCGGCTGCTGGGCAAACCCACCACGCCGGTGTGATCGTGTAGTCCGGATGGAGCACAGCGCAATCCGGGGCCCGCGCGTATTCGCCAGAAGCCCCGGGTTCCGCTTTGCTGCATCCAGGCTACGAATCTCTCAGGAACCATCATGCAAGACCCGACCCTCATCACCCAAGGCTTCACCCCGCCGCTGCGCCTGGTCGACTTCCGCCTGGCCGCCTTCGACATGGACTCGACGCTGATCAATATCGAGTGCAACGACGAGATCGCCGACGCCGCCGGCCGCAAGGCGGAGGTGGCCGCGATCACCGAGGCGGCGATGCGGGGCGAGATCACAGACTTCAAGGACAGCTTGCGCCGCCGCCTGGCGCTGCTCAAGGGCGTGCCAAGGTCTGCACTGGACGGCGTGCTGAGGGAGCGGCTGCAGTTCAACCCCGGCGCCCGCGCGCTGTGCGCGGCGCTCAAAGGCGCTGGCCTCAAGCTGGTGCTGGTTTCGGGCGGCTTCACCTTCTTCACCCGCTTTGTGGCTGTCGAGCTGGGCATGGACTTCGTGCGCAGCAACGAGCTGGAGTTCGAGGACGGCGTGCTGACCGGCGGCCTGGTGATGCAGCCCTGGGGCGAGATCTGCGACGGCGCGGAAAAGCGCTCCATGCTGCTGCAGTGCTGCGCCGAGATCGGCTGCGAACCAAGCCAGGCCATCGCCGTCGGCGACGGCGCCAATGATCTGCTGATGATGGGTGCGGCAGGCCTCTCGGTGGCCTATCACGCGAAGCCCAAGGTGCGCGAGCAGGCGATGGTCGCCATCAACGCGGGTGGCCTTGATCGCCTGCTGGAACTGCTGACCTGAGTCAGGCGGGTTTGGCGCTGCGCTGCGGTGCCTTCACGTCCTCACGGCGCGCCGGGCGCACCGCCTGCTGCTCGCGTACGGTGCTGAGGATGATGGCGGTGGCCGTCTCGCCCAGGATGCAGAAGCGGCTGACGACTGCGTCCAGGTGCGCGACGTCGAGCACGGCAATCTCCAGCATCCAGCTGTCTTCGCCGGTGACGTTGTGGCAGCGGATCACCTCCGGCGTGTCCTCCACCAGCTTGACCATGCGCTGGTAGTCGGTGCGGCCCACGCGCATCAGCGCGCGTATCCCATAGCCCAGCGCCGCCAGATTGACGGTGGCGCGGTAGCCAGAGATCACGCCGGCATTCTCCAGTTTGCGCACCCGCTCGGTCACGGCCGGCTGGCTCAGGTGTACGCGCCGGCCCAGCTCGGCCATGGACAGGCGGGCATCCGCCTGCAGCTCCAGCAGGATTCGGGTGTCATGGGCGTCCAGCGCGGAAATTGATTCCATGTTGAAAGCTTATCAGCGTAAAAACAATGAAATGCAATGTGAAACCCTGACAAGTCCTGTGAACTCGCATTCACCGCGAACTGCTTGCTGGCTACGATTTGCACCATGACCACCACCACCCTGACCCCGCTGCGGGCCGCGCCCGCGCTGTCGCCCCTGATCATTGCCTGCTTGGCCGCGACCTGGCTGGTCTGGGGCTCCACCTACCTTGCGATCAAGTACGCGCTGATCAGCCTGCCGCCCTTTGTGCAGATGGGTTCACGATTTCTGGTCGCCGGTGTCATGCTGATGGCCTGGATGCGCTGGCGCGGCGCGCCCTGGCCCGATCGCCGCCAGTGGCGCAATGCGCTGGCCGTGGGCTCCCTGATGCTGGGCGGTGGCATGGGTGGCACGGCCTATGCCGAGCAGACCGTCGGGTCGGGCCTCGTGGTGGCCTTCATCGCCGTGGTGCCGGTGCTGATGGTGGCCGCCAACGCGCTGATGGGCACCCTGCCCTCGCGGCTGGAGGCCCTGGGCATTGCCTGCGGGCTGGGCGGCGTGCTGCTGCTGACGCAGGGGGCCGGTTTTGCGGCCAGCACGCCGGGCTTGATCGCCATCGCCATCGCCTGTCTGGCCTGGTGTGCCGGCAGCATGCTGTCGCAGCGCCGCCTGCCGCTGGCCCCTGGCGCCACCGGCTTTGCCAGCGAGATGATCTGTGGCGGTGTCGTGCTCTTGCTGATGGCCGCCATCAGCGACGACTATGCCGTGCTGGCCCGCCAGTGGCCGCCCGAGCCGGTGTCAGTGGCGGCCTGGCTTTACCTCGTGGTGGCCGGCTCGCTGATCGCCTTCAACGCCTATATGGTGCTGCTCGCCAAGGCGCCCACCGGCCTGGCCTCCAGCTACTGCTTCGTCAATCCGGTCATCGCCATGCTGCTGGGCGTGGGCATTGCCGGCGAGGTCGTCAGCTCGTTCGAGTGGGCCTCGGCCGGCCTGGTGCTGGCGGGCGTGGTGCTGCTGCTGGCGGGGCGCGGCAACCGCTGACCCCACGTCAAGCCGTTGGCGGCCTTTGCAACCTTGCCGTCTCAGACCTCTGGAGACGCTGAGCTGTTGATGCATAAGGCCCATCGACGCGGACACGGAACTTGCACCTAGACAATATCTTGAGCCAAGGCTGGCAAAGCCGACCCCGACAGCGCCACATCGCAGCGCGAAGCTTGGCGATGAATCATTGGCTCAGGCGCAACGCACTGGCGTTGCTGGGCATGGGTGCCGAACGGCCCTGGCAGGTTCCTCAGGTCCCGCAAAAGGTCTGATAGCCCGCCGCCTGCGCCGCCGGTGCTGGCTCGGCATAGCCCTGCAATGCCGGGTCGGCGCTGAAGGGCTGGCGCAGCGCGGCCAGCAACGCTTCGGTCGGCACCATATCGCCGCTCTCCGAGGCGGCGGTCAGCGCCTCCTCGACGCGGTGGTTGCGCGGAATCAGGCGCGGGTTGGCCGCGCGCAGCTGGGCCGGTGTGGCCGTGCAGGCGGTCTGCCAGTGCTGCAGCCAGGCGGCCAGGCCAGTGCTGTCGTCAAACACCCCGTGCAGGGCTGCCGCATTGCCCTCGCGTGCATCGGCGAGCGCGCGCCAGGCCTGGGTGAAATCGGCGCCGCCCCGCTGCAGCAGGGCCAACCAGTCGTCGGCCAGTGACGCATCGGGCGCGTCCAGGCCCAGCTTGAGGCGCTGGCCCTCGCGCAGCGCTCCCTCATACCAGGCCGGGAAGGCGTCGATGATTTCGCTCACCTGAGCCACGGCCTGCTCGATCTCGGCCTCCGGGCCGTCCGGATCGACCATGGTCGGCAGCAGCGCCTCGGCCAGCCGGGCCAGGTTCCAGCGCGCGATGGCGGGCTGATTGCCATAGGCATAGCGACCATGCTGGTCGATCGAGCTGAAGCGGGTGGCCGGGTCGTAGCGCTCCATGAAGGCGCAGGGCCCGTAGTCTATGGTCTCGCCGGAGATCGTCATGTTGTCGGTGTTCATCACGCCATGGATGAAGCCCAGATTCATCCATTGAGCGATCAGCCGCGCCTGGCGCCGCGCCACCGCGCCCAGCAGGGCCAGGGCCGGCACGGGCGCATCGACCAGTTCGGCATCGTGGCGGGCCAGCGCGTAGGCCAGCAGGCGGCGCAGCGAATCGATATCGCCGCGCGCCGAGAAATACTGAAAGGTGCCTACGCGCAGATGGCTTGCCGCCACCCGCGTCAGCACCGCACCGGGCAGCAGCTGCTCGCGCCGCACCGTCGTGCCGGTGGCAACGACGGCAAGCGCTCGTGTGGTCGGCACGCCCAAGGCCTGCATGGCCTCGCCGATCAGCAGCTCGCGCAGCATCGGCCCCACGGCGGCCCGGCCATCGCCGTTGCGCGAGAAAGGCGTGCGACCCGAGCCCTTGAAGGCCAGGTCGCGGCGCCGGCCCGAGCTGTCGATCAGCTCGCCGATCAGCAGCGCCCGGCCGTCACCGAGGCTGGGCGAGAAGCCGCCGAACTGGTGGCCGGCGTAGGCCTGGGAGATAGGCTGAGCCTCGGCAGGCAACGCGTTGCCGGCGAACAGCGCGGTGGCCTGGTCGGCATCCAGCGGCGGCATACCCAGCTCGGCGGCGAGGGCCTGGTTGAGATACAGCAGGCGCGGAGCCGGCGCCGGCTCCGGCCGCGCGACGGCATAAAGGCCTTCGAGCTCGCGGGCATAACTGTTGTCGAAAGCAAAGGAGGGGCAAGCAGATTCAAGCGTCATGGTGCGAAGCTTGCCAGTTCCTGACGCCGATGTCGCCGGCTGTCGGCGATGGCCCTCGAACCGGGCGGGAGCTAGGGCCTGCAATGGGGCCTGGTGCTTGACATCGGCGCCGTCTCGCGGGAGCGGGCCCCATGGGGCAGGCCCAAGGGCGCTGATGCGGCGATTGGACCGCCAGAGCCAAAGGTGCCCCGCCCAGCGAATGGCGCCCAGCCTGCGGCGGCGGGTACCTGATCCGAAGTCAATCCGACTTCACGCCAGCGTCTTTCACCAGCTTGGCCCAGAAGCGGTTGTCGTCGGTCAGGAAGGCGGCGAAGTCCTCGGGCGACTTGGACATGGCCACCTCGGTGCCCTCGCGCGCCAGCGCGGCCTTCACATCTGGGCGCTGCATGACCTGCTGGGTGGCATCGAACAGCCTCTTCGTCACCTCGGGTGGTGTGCCCACCGGCACGAAGAAACCATACCAGAACGACAGGCTGTAGCCAGGCAAGCCGGCCTCGATGGTGCCCGGCACATCGGGCACCAGGGGCGTGCGGTTGGCGCTGGTCACGGCCAGCGCCTTCAGCCGCCCGGCCTGCACCATGGGGAGCACCGAGGGCGGCGTGCCGAAGGTCAGCTGGGCGTCACCGGCCACCACGGCCTGGATGGCCGGAGCGCCGCCTCGATAGGGGATGTGTACCATCTCCACCCCAGCCACCTTGCTGAAATGGGCCGCGCCCAGATGGGGCGCCGAACCATTGCCCGAGGTGGTGTAGTTCAGTACGCCGGGCTTGGCCTTGGCCGTGGCAATTAGCTCCTGGAAGGTGTTGATGCCGGCGCCCGGGTTGACGGCCACGACCAGCGGCGAGGTGGTGACCCGGGTGACCGGCAGCAGGTCTTTGGCGCTGTAGCTGAGCTTGGGGTTCAGCGCCGGATTGACCGAGATGCTGCTGGGACTGGCAATCAGCAGGGTGTAGCCATCGGCCGGTGCCTTGGCCACGAAGTCGGCGGCCAGGCTGCTGCCGGCACCGGCGCGGTTATCGACCGTCACCGTCTGGCCCAGCACACGACCCAGCGGGTCGGCGATGGTGCGAGCCACGTAGTCGGCCGCGCCGCCGGGTGCGAAGCCGATGACCAGGCGGATGGGCTTGCTCGGCCAGGCCTGGGCCTGGGCCACGCCGCTGCAGGCCACAGTAGCAGGGTTGCCAGCAGCGCGCGGCGCGCGCTCGGCGTGTGTGGGGTGCTTTGCATCATGTCTCCGGTCCTGCGATCTCAGTCGCCGATCTTCAGCACGATCTTGCCCAGGTGCTGGTTGGTTTCCATATAGGCCTGGGCGGCCGCGAGTTCATGGAACGGGAACACCCGCTCGACGAGCGGCCGAATGCGGCCGTCTGCAATCGCCGGCAGCAGATCGGCCTTGAAGGCGGGCAGGCCCGCCGCCCGCTGATCTGCGCTGCGCATCTTGTTGGACACGCCGAACAGCGTCAGTCGTTTGACATGCAGCGCCTGGATGTCGATCTCGGCCTTCAGCTGGTGGTCCACATAGCCGACAGTCGCAAGCCGCCCCTCGAAGGCCATGCAGCGCAGGCATTCGGCGAAAACGCTGCCACCGACGGTGTTGACCACCAGGTCCGCGCCATGGCCGCCGCTGGCTTCCAGCACCTGGGCGGCGAAGTCCGGTGCGCGGGTGTTGATGGCCACGTCTAGGCCCAGGGCCTGCAGCCGCTCCAGTTTTTCAGGTGAGCCCGAAGTGCCGATGACCTTGGCGCCCAGCGCCTTGGCCGCCTGCAGCGAGGCCACGCCGACGCCCGAGGACACGCCGATCACCAGCAGCCACTCGCCGGCTTGGAGCCTCCCCTGCAGCACCAGCATGTCGTGCACCACCAGCAGGGTCAGCGGCACCGCGGCGGCCGCCTCCATCGCCAGGCCGGCGGGCACCGGCAGCGCCTCGCGTGCATCCATCACCGCGTATTCGGAGAACGCGCCGGGGCAGCGGCCCATCACGCGTTGGCCGACCTGCAGACCGGTGACGCCGGCACCCAGCGCGATGATCTCGCCCGCACCCTCGATGCCGGCGGGCTTCGATGCCCCGCCCTTGATCAACCCGCCGGGAATGAACTCGCCGCGGTTCAGGCCGGCGGCATGCATCTTCAGCAACACCTGGCCCTCGCCGGCCTCGGGTGCGGGTGCCTCGCCCATTTGCACCAGCACTTGCGGGCCTTCGACCCTCAATGAATAGGATTTCATCATCATCGGCCCTTGAACTGCGACTTGCGTTTTTCCATGAAGGCGCGGCGGCCCTCGGCATAGTCTTCACTCTCGAAACAGCCCAGGATCAGCTCGCGGCAGCGCTCCAAGTCCAGGTCCGTCGAGGGCTTGAGGATCTCGCCGACGATCTGTTTGGCCGCGGCAATCGTCAGCGGCGCGTTCTCGCCGATGGCGCCGGTGTACTCGGCCAACAGCGCCGGCAACTGCTCGACCGCGCAGGTGCGGGAGACCAACCCCAGCGCCTTGGCCTCGGCGGCGTCGATACGGCGCGCGGTGTAGAACAGGTCCTTGGCGGCGCCGACGCCGATCAGGTCGACCAGATTCTTCAGCGCCGAGTAGCGGTAGCCCAGGCCCAGCCGCGCGGCCGGAATGCCGAACACCGCGTCGCTGGCGGCAATGCGGATGTCGCAGCTGATCGCCACGTTGACGCCCCCGCCTATGCACCAGCCGCGAATGCAGGCCAGCGTGGGCTTGGCCGAGTGGAGAACAGCCATCAAGGCCTCTTCGGCCAGCGCCTCGTAGTGCTTGACCGCCTGCTTGGCGGCCCGCTGGTCCTCGAACTGCGAGATGTCCGCTCCCGAGACAAAGGCTTTCTCGCCGGCACCGGAGAACACCACCAGGCGCACGCGTTCGTCATCGGCGGCTTGCTGCAACAGCACGGGCACGGCGCCCCACATATCGACACTCAGCGCGTTGTGCTTGGCCGGGTTGTTGAAGACGATGTGCAAGGTGCTGCCGTCCAGGCGCACGAGCACGCGCTCGGTGGGTGAAACGTAGTTGGCGGTCATCAGAACACTCCCCGCGCCTTCAACTGCGTAATGTCGTCGGGTGCCAGGCCCAGCTCGCCCAACACCTCTTCCGTGTGTTCGCCGCGCCGCGGTGCTGCCCGCACCAGCAGGCTGGGCGTGCGCTCCAAGGTCATCGGCTGGCCCACATGGCGCTGTGGCCCCAGGCGCTCGCTGACCACGCTCTGCACCAGGCCCAGGTGCTGGACCTGCGCCTCGTCGAAGACTTCGTTCATGCTGTTGATATGGCCACAGGCCACGCCGTCCTTGTTGAAGCGCTCTATCCAGTGCGCGCGGTCCTGATGCGCCAGGCGCTCGTTGATGGCGGCATTCAGTGCATCGCGGTTGACGCTGCGGCCGGGCTTGTCATGGAAACGCGGGTCGGTGATCCACTCCGGCGCGCCCAGGGTGGTGCAGAAGCGCTCCCAGATCTTGCTGCCGAACACGGCGATATTCATATAGCCGTCGCGGGCCTTGTAGACACCGGTCGGGATGCTGGTCGGGTGGAAGTTGCCGGCCTGCGTGGCGACCTCGCCATCAATCAGCCAGCGGGCGGTCTGGAAGTCCATCATGTAGACCATCGATTGCAGCAGCGAGGTCTGCACCCACTGGCCCCTGCCCGAACTGTCGCGCTCCAGCAGCGCGACCAGAATGCCTTGGGCCGCGAAGATGCCCGCGCAGAGATCGGCAATGGGAATGCCCACGCGCACCGGCCCCTGGTCCTGCAGACCGGTGACCGACATCAGCCCGCCCATGCCCTGCGCGATCTGGTCGAAGCCGGGCCGCTCGGCGAGCGGGCCGGTCTGGCCGAAGCCGGAGATGCTGGCAAAGACCAGGCCCGGCTGATCCTTGGCCAGTGTCTCGTAGTCAATGCCCAGGCGGAACTTCACATCGGGGCGGAAGTTCTCGACCACCACGTCGGCCGTGGCGATCAGTTTCTTCAGCGCCGCAATGCCCTCGGGCTCCTTCAGATTGAGCGTGACGCTGCGCTTGTTTCGATGGGTGTACTGGTAGTCGCTGCCGTCCTGGCCACCGAGCGTGTCGTCGCCACGCATGTGCTCGGGCATCTGCACTTGGATCACGTCGGCGCCCCAGTCGGCCAACTGGCGGCATGCGGTGGGGCCGGCGCGCACCTGGGGCAGGTCAATGACGCGAAAGCGGGCCAAAGCGCTGGAAGCGGGGACATGCGGCATGGCGGTCGTGTCGGGGCGAGCCCGGAAAGTGTGCGGCCAGTGTTGGCCTCACAGACAGAAGTGTCAACACTTTCAAACCTATCGCAAACACTTAGAGGCCCACAAAGGTCGCTGCTTGAGCTAGCATGCGGCCGATGAACACAAGCTCCGCCGTGAAAAGAAGTGTCGCACCGGCCCGCGCCGAACGATCGCAGCAGGGCCTGGCCCACGGCATCTGCGAGCAACTGCAGCAGCTGATCTACAGCGGCGAGATCGCCCCCGGTGAGCGGCTGAACGAGGCCGCTCTGGCCCTGCGCATGGGCACCAGCCGCGGGCCGATACGCGAGGCCATACGCATGCTTACCGGCATCGGCCTGGTCGTTGCCGTGCCCAATCGCGGCGTGTTCGTGCGCCAGATCTCGGTGCGCGAGATGCTGGAGATCTACGAGCTGCGCGCCCTGCTGCTGGGCTTTGCCGCGCAGCAGGCCGCCGAGCACATGAGCGACGCCGATAGGGCCGAGTTCGAGCAGTTGCTGGACGGCATGGATGCCGCCTGTGAGGCCGACGACGGCCAGCGCTACTACCAGCTGAATCTGCGCTTCCATGCGCTGCTGATGGCGCAATGCCGCAACCAGCGCGCGCAGCAGGCCTATGAAGACCATGTGAAGGAGCTGCACCTGTACCGAAGGCGCTACTTCGACGCCTCCATCAATATGCGCCGCTCCAACAGGGAGCACCGCCAGATCTTCGATGCCATGGCCAAGGGCGCTGCCGACCGCGCCAACAAGCTGGCGCAGGCCCATGTGCTGCAGGGACGCCAGCGTCTGCTGTCCACACTGGATGCCCCCACGACACCGCCGGAACGGAGCCTCAAGACATGAAACGACGCACCCTGCTGCAAGCCTCGCCCCTGCTGCTGGGCCTGCCGGCCTGGGCCCAGACGGCCTTCCCGAGCAAGCCCATCCGCTACATCGTGCCGGTGGCGCCAGGCGGCGGCAGCGATTTTGTCGGCCGCACCGTCACCGAGCGCTGGGGCCAGGCGCTGAAGCAAACCTTCGTGGTGGACAACCAGAGCGGCGGCGGCGGCACCATCGCGGCCCAGACCACGGCGCGCGCTGCACCCGATGGCTACACCCTGATGCAGGGCTATGTCGCCACCCATGGCACCAGCCCGGCCACCCGAAAGCTGCCCTATGACGCGATCAAGGACTTCACGCCGGTGGGCATGATAGGCGGCACGCCCAACGTGCTGGTGGTCAACTCGGCACTGCCGGTCAACAACCTGAAGGAGTTCGTCGCCTATCTGCGCCGGAACCCCGGCAAGCTCAGCTACGGGTCCGCCGGCGCAGGCTCGCTGACCCATCTGACCATGGAGCTGTTCAAGCAGCAGGTCAACTCCTTCATCGTGCACATCCCCTATCGCGGCATCGCCCCGGCCTTCACCGATCTGATCGGCGGCCAGACCCAGGCGATGTTCCCGGGCCTGGCGGCGGCCGTGCCGCACATCCGCTCCGGCCGCGTGCGGCCGCTGGCGGTGACCGGCCTGGTCCGCCACCCGCAGTTCAAGGACATCCCGACCCTGGACGAATCCGGCTTCAAGGGCTTCGAGGCACAGCAGTGGTATGGCGTGGTCGGCCCCGCCGGCATGCCTGCGGCCGTGGTCAAGACCCTCAACGACAGCCTGGCCGCGGTGCTCGCAATGCCCGACCTGCGCGAGAAGCTCTCGATCGAGGCGCTGGAGCCGCTGGCCATGAGCCCCGAGCACTTCGCCGAGTTCATCCGCGCCGACATCGCCCGCTGGACGCAAGTGGCCAAGGCCCGTGGCATCCAGCTCGACAACTGATACCCGACTTCCAGAGAAAGAACTGTCCCATGGCCCGCAATACCCAGGTCGCCGCTGACCACAACGCCCCGCCCGTCACCCAGATCCTGGCCGAGTTCATCGTCAATCACCCGTCTCGCGGCTGGAGCGATGCGGTGGACCATGAAGCCCATCGCACCTTGCTGAACTGGGTCGGCTGTGCCGTAGGCGCCGCTCACCACGAAACCGCGCAGGCAGCGCTCGCCGCGGTGCAGCTGCTGCAGCCCGCGACGCAGGCCAGCATCCTCGGGCGCAGCGACAAGGTGGACATGGCCAGCGCCGCGCTGATCAACGGCATCAGCTCGCACACCTTCGACTTCGACGACACGCACCTGAAGACCATCATCCACCCGGCCGGCCCCGTCGCCAGCGCGGTATTGGCACTGGCCGAGCACACCGGCGCCAGCGGCCGCGCGTTGATCGACGCGCTGGTGCTGGGCATCGACGTCAGCTGCCGCGTCGGCAATGCGATGTACCCGGACCACTACGACCGCGGCTGGCACATCACCGGCAGCACCGGCACCTTGGGCGCGGCGGCTGCCTGCGCCCGGCTGCTGAAGCTGGACGTGCAGCAGACGGCCATGGCGCTGGGCATTGCCGCCTCCCAGCCTATCGGCGTGCGCGAGCAGTTCGGCACCATGACCAAGCCCTTCCACCCCGGCGCCGCAGCACGGGCCGGCCTGATGGCGGCGCTGATGGCCCAGCAGGGCTACACCGCCAGCCCGCGCGCGCTGGAGGCGCCGCGAGGCATGATGCAGACCATCTCGACCAAGAACGACTGGTCCGAGATCACCTCCGAGCTGGGCTCGCGCTTCGAGATCAGTTTCAATGCCTACAAGCCCTTTGCCTGCGGCATCGTCATCCACCCCAGCATCGACGCCTGCGCGCAGCTGCGCGAACAGGGCGTGAGGCCGGAACACATCGAGCGCATCGAACTCAAGGTGCATTCACTGGTGCTGGAGTTGACCGGCAAGAAGGAGCCGGCCGACGGACTGCAGGCCAAGTTCAGCGTTTATCACGGCTGCGCCGCCGGGCTCACATTTGGCCGCGCGGCCGAAGAGGAGTTCGCCGACGACATCGTCAACCGCTCCGATATGGTGGCGCTGCGCCGCAAGGTCGTGGCCACGGTCGATGACGCCATTGCCGAGGCCAGCGCCGACGTCACCGCCGTGCTGAGCGACGGGCGCCGCGTCCATGTTTTTGTCGAGCATGCCATCGGCTCGCTGGCCAGGCCAATGAGCGATGCGCAGCTGGAAGCGAAATTCCACGGCATGGCCGATCAGGTGCTGGGCGCCGAGCGCTGCAATGCGCTGATCGCGGCCTGCTGGGGTGTGGGCGGCGCCGCCGATGTGCGTGCGCTGGCCGAACTGGGCCGTGACTGAACGCAACTGCAATAAGGAGACTTTTTCATGATGAATCGTTCGACCTGGATCGCCGCCGTGGGCGCCCTTGGCGCCGCACTGAGCTTGCCTGCCGTCGCGCAGCCGGCTCAGGCGACAGTGAAGGTCACGCCGCTGGGCGGTATCGACGGCGAGTTCTGCCCTCAGGATCGAGCCTTGGTGTTCGAAGACCCGAACGGCACGCGCATCCTTTATGACCCGGGTCGCACGGTGGCCGGCGCCACCGACCCGCGGTTGGGCAAGATCGACATCATCCTGGTCAGCCATATGCACGGCGACCACGTCGGCAATGCGCACAACAAGGCGCCGAACTCGGGCGCCTGCGACAAGCCGGACATGTCGGTCTCGGCCATGCCCAACTCCAGCGTGGTGAATATCGCGCTGGCCAAGAAATCGAAGATCGTGACCGGCAGCGAGATGCCGCCCTTCTTCGCGGCCAAGCTGAAGGCCAATGGCGGCGATCCGGCCAATTCGATGCTGGCCCGCTTCGGCGGCAGCGTGACGGTCGGCGGCGTGCGTATTGCCACCGTGACGGCGCTGCACAGCAACGGCGTCGATCCCGACTACATCGGCGGCGAGCTCGGCAAGGCGATGAAGGATGTGGGCATTGCCGGTGACGTGGGCCTGGCGACCGGCTATGTGCTGCGCTTCAGCAACGGCCTGGTGGCCTATCTGTCCGGCGACACCGGCATCACCGCCGACCAGGACCTGGTGGTCAACAAGCACTACAACGCCAAGCTGGCGGTGATGAATATCGGCGACGGCTTCACCACCGGGCCGGCCGAGGCCGCCTATGTGATCAACGATCTGGTCAAGCCCGCCTCGGTGATCGCCTCGCACGCCAACGAGGTCGGCACCGTGGAGGGCAAATTGCGGCCGGGCAGCAAGACCGAGGCCTTCATCAAGGCCACCAAGGTGCCGGTGCACATCCCGCTGTCGGGCAAGACGATGGAGTTCGACGCCCAGGGCAAGTGCACGGCCGGTTGCTGAGCACGACCGCCGTGTCCGCCGCCAGCTGTGGCGGCGGGCGCATCAAGTCCCGGCCATCACCCTGACCTGCGTGCCCTGATAGCTCACGACCTGACCTTCACGGATCTTGGCCGTCTTGCGCAGCTCGGTCTTGCCATCGACCTCGACCTGACCTTCGCTGATGACGACGCGGGCTCGCCCGCCGCTTTCGGCGAGACCCGTGGCCTTGAGCAGGCTGTCCAGCGGGATGAACTCGCCGCGCAGTTCGAACAGGATATTGCTCATGACGACCCCAGGCGCTTGTGCGCCGCCTCGCGAATGGCGCTCAGGGTGCCGCGGCTGGTGATCACGTCAGAGTCGAGCTTGATATGTATCAGCGTGGGCCGGCCACTTTCGATGGCATCGCGCAGCGCGGGCTCGAACTCGGCCGTACTGTCCACCTTGGCGGCGCGCCAGCCATAGGCGACGGCCAGCGCGGCGAAGTCGGGGTTGAACAGATCGCTGCCGCTGACGCGGCCTGGGTACTCGCGCTCCTGGTGCATACGAATCGTGCCATAGGTGCCGTTGTCCACGACGATGCTGAGCAGCTTCTTCGCGCCATAGCCGGTGGCCGTGGCCAGTTCCTGGCCGGTCATCAGGAAGTCGCCGTCGCCGGCAATGTTGACGACCCAGCGCTCGCTTTGCAGCAGGCTCGCAGCAACCGCCGCCGGCACGCCATAGCCCATTGCGCCCGAGGTCGGCGCCAGCTGGGTGCGGCCATGCTGGTGCAAGGCGGCGTAGCGGTGAAAACGGTGCAGCCAGCCGCTGTAGTTGCCGGCGCCATTGGTGTAGATCGTGCCCTCGGGCAGCAGCGCATCCAAGGTCATGATGACCTCGGCCATGTCCATGGGCGCAACCGGTTGCGGCACGAGATTGGCCTGGTAGTCGGCGTTCGCGGCCGCCGTCCAGGCGGACCATGCCGCTTCAGCGGGCGCGGCCAGGCTGCTCAGCGCCGTGGCGGCGCAGCCCATGCTGGCATTGATCAGCAGATCGGCCGTATAGACCCGGCCCAGCTCCTCGGCGCCGGCATGGATGTGCACCAGTTGCTGCTTGGGCCGTGGTGCCTGCAGCAAGGTGTAGCCCCCTGTCGTCATCTCGCCCAGGCGCGGGCCGATGGCGATGATCAGGTCGGCGTCCTGCACGCGCTGCGCCAGCTTCGGATTGATGCCGATGCCGACATCACCGGCATAGAGCGGGTGCGCGTTATCGAACAGATCCTGGAAGCGGAAGGCGCAGCCGACAGGCAGCTGCCAGGCCTCGGCGAAGGCCTGCAGATCGGCGCAGGCCGCGGGCGTCCAGCCACCACCACCGGCAATGACCAACGGTTGCTTGGCGGCCAGCAGCAGCTCGCGCAGCGTGCCTAAAGCGGCCGGCGTCGGCGCGGCCTCGGCAAAGGCGACCGGGGCCACGATGGGCGCTGTCGTTGCCTGGGTCAGCATGTCCTCGGGCAGCACCAGCACCACCGGGCCGGGACGGCCCTGCATCGCGGTGTGGAAGGCACGGGCCACGTACTCAGGCAGGCGATGCGGGTCATGCACCTCGCCCACCCATTTGGCCATGCCCAGCGTGCCCGGGCCGAACATCTGGCGGTAGTCGACCTCCTGGAAGGCCTCACGGTCGCGCTGGTCGCTGGCCACCTGGCCGATGAACAGAATCATCGGCGTGCTGTCCTGGAAGGCGGTATGCAGGCCGATGCTGGCATTCGTCGCGCCCGGCCCGCGGGTGACGAAGCAGATGCCGGGCTTGCCGGTCAGTTTGCCTTGCGCCTCGGCCATGAAGGCGGCGCCGCCCTCCTGCCGGCAGGCAATGAAGCGGATCTGTTCCGCATGCTCGTGAAAGCCGTCCAGCACGGCCAGATAGCTTTCGCCGGGGACGCCGAAGACGGTATCAATGCCTTGGGCGATCAGGGCCTCGACCAGCGCATGGCCGGCGAGGCGCGACGGGGTTGTGGTGGGTTGCGTGCTCATCCCGCGACTGTACCGTGGCGTATGTCCATTTCGGTTCATCACTCGCTTGGCGCGACACCCGACACATGAAATGTGCAGCGGCAGGGACGAGGGCGCGCCGGCCGCTGCGGGCTGAAGCCTCGTCCGGTCCTGGACGGACCGGGCTCCGGCTTCTTTATGCCCGCTGCGACCGGCACGCCCTCCTCCCTGTTGCAGCGGGTGTGCAGGATCGCCAACCCCCAAGACGCGCGCACGGCCCGCTGTGGCCGGCCCCCCTCCCCCTCTGCCACCAAGTAGCTGGTCGATCAAATTCGATTCAGGCCGCGGCCAGCGCGGAATTCCGCCGTGACAGATATCCACCCACCAGCCCCGCAGATGCCACACCCAACATCAGCGCCACGGCCGAGCCGACGAAGATGCTGGACGGCTGGCCATGGTCCAGCAAGGCGCCGAACACCGGTGCGGCCAGGGCGAAACCGACGTCCAGGCCGGAGTAGACGGTGCCGTAGACCCGGCCCGTGGCTCCCGGAGGCGCGGCGCGCTTGATCAGCATGTCGCGCGACGGCCCGGCCAGGCCGGTGCCGAAGCCGGCCAGAGCGGCCACAGTCGCAGCCAGCATGCCGGGTAGCCAGCCGCTGGCGGTCAGCAGCAGCAGCAGCGCGGCAAAGGCCATCGCCGCGGCGATTGTGCGCTCCAGTTGCTGGACCCGCGCCACCAGAAAGCCGCCCACCACCATGCCGGCGGCGCCGCACAACATATAGCCGGTCACCACATAGGCGGTCAGCGTCAGCGGCAGGCCGTACATGCCGGCAAGGGCCGGGCTGGCAAAGCTCTGGATGGCGCTCAGCGCGGCCGTGGTCCAGAAGAAGAAGGAGAAGCACATCCACACCGAGGGCAGCTTCAGAAAGGCCATCGGATGTTCATCGACGGGCGCCACACCCTTGGCCTTGTCATGGGCCCAGGCACCCTGGCTGTCATCGATCGCATCGCGCTTGAGGAACAGCAGCACCATCACCGCTGCGGCGATCAGGCCGGTGCCCAGGTAGGCCCAGCGCCAGTTGCCGGTGGCCGTCGAGATGCCGATCAGCAGAACCGGCGCCACCGCCCAGCCCAGATTGCCGGTGATGCCATGCACCGAGAAAGCGTGACCCAGGCGCGGTGCCGAGACACGTTTGTTCAATATCGTGAAGTCAACCGGATGGAAGGGCGAATTGCCCAGACCGGCCAGCGCCGCGGCCAGCATCAGGCCCGAGTAACCGGTGGCCACCCCCGCCGCGATCGAGGCCAGCACAAAGCAGCTCAGCGCGGCGAAAAGCACTGGCCGCGCGCCGGTGCGATCGACCAGAAAGCCGGCCAGCGCCTGGCCTATGCCGGAGATCACGAAAAAGGTCGTGACCAGCAGGCCCAGCTCGGAAAAGCTCAGGCCGAATTCCTTCATGAAGATGGGAAACATCGGCGGCAGCAGCATGTGGAAGAAATGCGAGGTGCCGTGGGCCAAGCCGATCAGGCTGATGGTGGTGATGTCGCTCTTTGCCGACTGCGCCGAGGCGGCGGGCGTGTTGGGGAGTGTGGTGCTGCTCATGGCGTCACTGTAGGCGGGGTCGCGGCGTCCGGGTTACGATAGTCTGACAAGTTCTGTTGAATTCAAGCCAATGACCACCGAATTCCAAAAACAGCGCCCCCGCCGCCAACTGGTCGACACCCCGCCGCTGGACCCGCGGCTGTACGAGCCCACGGCCGAGCGGCCGCTGCGCGCCAAGGCGCGGGTGCTGGCCAATCACATCCGCATCGAGCCGCACCACCATGCCTGGGGGCAGCTGGTGTTCTCGGTCACCGGGGTGACGCGGGTCAGCGCCGGCCTCAGCACCTTCATCGTGCCGCCGTCGCGGGCGGTGTTGATTCCGCCGCGGCGGGTGCACAGCGTCACCGCCGTCGAGCAGGCCGATCTGCGCACGCTGTATCTGCATCAGGCCGTGGTTCCCGACAGCGCCGCCTGGCAGGAGTGCCGGGTGCTGGAGGTCTCGCCGCTGTTGCGCGAGCTGGTGCTGCAGCTCGCCACCGACCCCGACAACCCACCCGCCAGCCCAGCCGACGAGCAGCGCGGGCACCACATCGCCGCCCTGGTGCTGGACGAGCTGCAGCGCGCCCGCCCGCTGCGCCTGGGCGTCGATCTGCCGCAGGACAAGCGCCTGCTCGCACTGTGCGAGGCCATCCTTGACGACCCGGCCCGCCACGCCAATCTGGACGGCTGGGCCGATGAAACCGGCGCCAGCGCCCGCACCATCGCGCGCCTGTTCCGCCAGGAGCTGGGCACCAGCTTTGCGCAGTGGCGCCAGCAGGTGCTGCTGGCGCTGGCGCTGTCGATGGCGGCGCGCAAGCGACCGATGAGCCATATCGCCGCCGAGCTGGGCTATGCCAGCGCCAGTGCGTTCACGGCCATGGTCACCCGTGCAGTGGGCATGCCGCCCAGCCGCTTCTTTGCCGAGGCCTGAAGCCATCACGGAGGCCAGGTCCGAAGCCAAGACCCTCGCGCAATCCGGTTGCTCGCCGTCGGCTACCATCTCCCGACTTTCTGGACTTCCGCTCTCGCTGCCGCCATGACCCAGGTGCTTTTCGACTACACCCGCCAGGACGCCCAAGGCGCCAGTTGCACCGCCCATGCCTGGGCCAAGGTGCCGCTCCCTCTGAACAGTGCACAGCGCAAGACCGTCAAGCAGCGTGCGGCTGAGCTGCTGGAGCAGCACAAGGCAGTGCTGGTCGCGCACTACTACGTCGATGGCGATCTGCAGGACCTGGCGCTGGAGACCGGCGGCATCGTCGCCGACTCGCTGGAGATGGCCCGCTTCGGCCGCGACCATGCGGCGCAGACACTTGTGGTGGCCGGCGTGCGCTTCATGGGCGAATCGGCCAAGATCCTGAGCCCGCACAAACGGGTCTTGATGCCCGATCTGGACGCCACCTGTTCGCTGGACCTGGGCTGCCCGGCCGATGAGTTTGCGGCCTTCTGCGATGCCCACCCGGACCGCACCGTCGTCGTCTATGCCAACACCAGTGCAGCGGTGAAGGCCCGCGCCGACTGGATGGTCACCAGCTCCTGCGCGCTGGCGATCGTCAACGAGCTGAAGGCCCGCGGCGAGAAAATTCTGTGGGCCCCCGACAAGCACCTGGGCGGCTACATCCAACAGCAGACCGGCGCCGACATGCTGCTGTGGCAGGGCGCCTGTATCGTTCACGACGAATTCAAGGGCCTGGAGCTGGATCTGCTGCGCGCTCAACATCCGAATGCAATGGTGCTGGTGCACCCCGAATCACCGGCCAGCGTCGTGGCCCAGGCCGATGTGGTCGGCTCGACCTCGCAGATGCTCAAGGCCGTGATCGACGGCACCGCGCAGGAGTACATCGTCGCCACCGACAACGGCATCCTGCACCGGATGCGCCAATTGGCGCCGGGCAAGACCTTGATCGAGGCGCCCACCGCCGGCAATGCCGCCACTTGCAAGAGCTGCGCGCACTGCCCCTGGATGGCGATGAACGCGGTGCAGGGCGTGGTCGATTGCCTTGAAAAGGGCTCGGGCGAGATCTTCGTTGATGAGGCCGTCCGCCAGCAGGCGCTAGGCTGCATCACCCGGATGCTGGACTTCGTGGCGCAGAACCCGGCCGCGCTGGCCCAGCCGGCCACGCGTGGCGCAATCGGACTGACACCCGGCATCGGCGCTGCATGAGGTCGCGCTTGAGCGGCTTTGTGAGGAATAGAGCCGTCGGTCGCCGCTTATTCGGCGCTGGCCGGCAGCGATTGGGCCTATAAAGAGCACATCGCCAACCCAGCCGCGAGAACTGGCCATGACAACCGATTTCACCTCGATCTACAACCATCACGAGCGCATCATCTTCGGTGCGGTGATGGACTATGCGTCCAACTACCCCGACATCCGCGACGACGATGACCTGCTGGCCGACGTGGCCTGCGTGGCCCTGAACCGCCTGCCGCCGCGCTACATCCGCCACGAGGTGGATTTCGTGTTCTATCTGACCGACCGCGAGCGCCACGAGATGGACCTGGCGACCAAGGAGGCCGTCGGCTATGCGTTCGAGTTCGTCGCCGCCCGTGCGGCGCTGAGGGCGCGCCAGCAATAAAGCCGCCGGCGCCGCGGGCGCCCCCTCAGTGCCCCTGCTTCAACGAGTCCAGCCAGGCCGCGCTGGGCGCTACCTCGCTGGGCCGGCGCCGCGGCGCGCGCACCAGCACGGTCGGGAAGCTGACCGGCAGCGTGGCCGGATAATCGCGACTGAAATGCAGGCCGCGGCTCTCGTGCCGTGCCAGGGCCGAGCGCACGATCAGCTCGGCGCAGTCGACCAGATTGCGCAGCTCCAGCAGGTCGCGGGTGACGCGGAAATTGGCGTAGTAGTCATCGATCTCGTTGCGCAGCAGCGCAATGCGATGCAGCGCCCGCTCCAGCCTCTTGGTGGTGCGCACGATGCCGACGTAGTTCCACATCACCAGGCGCAGCTCGTCCCAGTTGTGGGCGATGACGACCTGCTCGTCGGCATCCTCGACCTGGCTCTCGTCCCAGGCCGGCAGGGCCACCGGCTCGGGGCTTGAGCGGCTCAGGATGTCGTCGGCACAGGTCTGGCCGACCACCACGCACTCCAGCAGCGAATTGCTGGCCAGGCGATTGGCGCCATGCAGGCCGGTGTAGGTGGTTTCGCCCACCGCATACAGGCCCGGCATGTCGCTGCGGCCCTGCAGATCGGTGACCACGCCGCCGCAGGTGAAGTGCACCGCAGGCACCACCGGAATCGGCTGGCGGGCGATGTCGATGCCCAGTGCCAGGCAGCGCGCATGGATGGTCGGGAAATGCTCCTTCAGGAAGGCCTCGCCCAGATGGGTGGCGTCCAGCAGCACATAGTCCAGGCCATGCTTCTTCATCTCGAAATCGATCGCGCGGGCGACGATGTCGCGCGGCGCCAGTTCGAGCCGCTCGTCATGCGCGGCCATGAAGCGGGTGCCATCGGGTAATTTCAGATGCCCGCCCTCACCGCGCAGCGCCTCGGTGATCAAAAAACTGCGCTCCTGCGGGTGGTACAGGCAGGTCGGGTGGAACTGGATGAACTCCATATTCGCCACCCGGCAACCGGCCCGCCAGGCCATTGCAATGCCGTCACCGGTCGAGGTGTCCGGGTTGGTGGTGTAGCGATAGACCTTGCCGGCGCCGCCGGTGGCCAGAATCACCGCCCGGGCATCAAGCGCCTCGACGCGCTGACGGTCGATGTCCAGCGCGTAGATGCCATAGCAGCCCGGCTGCTCGTCGCGTTTCAGATGGCGCGAGGTGATCAGGTCCAGTGCCATCCAGCGCTCGCGCAGCGTGATGTTCGGATGGGCCTTGGCAGCGGCCAGCAACTGGTCGTGGATGGCCTTGCCGGTGGCATCGGCCGCATGGGCGATGCGGCGCACCGCATGGCCGCCCTCGCGCGTCAGGTGCAGGCCCAACGGGCCCGTGTCGTCCGGCGTGAACGGCACGCCCTGGTCCACCAACCAGGCCACCGCCTGCGCACTGCGCTCGGCAATGAAGCGGGCCGCAACCTCATCGACCAGGCCGGCGCCGGCGTCCTGGGTGTCGCGCACATGGCTGTCGATGCTGTCATCGCTGCCCAGCACGCCGACGATGCCGCCTTGCGCCCAGGCCGTCGCGCCGACGTTCAGTTCCCGCTTGGCCAGCACCACCACGGGCATGGTGTCGGCCAGGTGGAGGGCCGCTGTCAGGCCGGCCAGGCCGGCACCCACGATGACCACGGGGGAGGAAGAATTCGCGGCAGCAGCAGTGCTCATGTAAAAAACGAGCGGCCCGTGTTGGCGGGCCGCCGATCAATCAACGTGACCCATTCTAGGGCGAGGCCGTCACGGCAACGTCACAACCCCGCCGCTGCTCAATGCACCACGCGGCTGAATGCGAACTCCCCGTCCGCCACATCGACCGGTATCACGTCCTTGGGGCCGAACTTGCCTTGCAGGATCAGCTTGGACACCGGGTTCTCGATGCGCTGCTGGATCGCCCGCTTCAGCGGCCGTGCGCCGAAGGACGGATCGAAGCCGACCTTGGCCAGCTCGGCCACCGCCGCGGCGCTGACCTCCAGCTTCATGTCCATCTTTTCCAGGCGTGCCTCCAGCACCTTCAGCTGGATCTTGGCGATCGACTCGATATTGCTCTGGTCCAGCGCATGGAACACCACCGTCTCATCGATGCGGTTCAGGAACTCCGGACGGAAGTGCTGCTTGACCTCGCCCCACACCGCCTCGCGTATCAGGGCCGGGTCTTGCCCTGCCATCTGCATGATCATGTGCGAACCGAGATTGCTGGTCATCACGATCACGGTGTTCTTGAAGTCCACCGTGCGGCCCTGGCCATCGGTGAGGCGACCGTCGTCCAGCACCTGCAGCAGCACATTGAACACATCCGGGTGCGCCTTTTCGACCTCATCCAGCAGCAGCACGCTGTAGGGCTTGCGGCGCACGGCCTCGGTGAGATACCCACCTTCGTCATAGCCCACATAGCCCGGAGGGGCGCCGATCAGCCGGCTGACCGAGTGCTTCTCCATGAACTCGCTCATGTCGATGCGAATCATGTGCTCCTCGCTGTCGAACAGGAAGCCGGCCAGTGCCTTGCACAGCTCGGTCTTGCCGACACCGGTGGGGCCCAGGAACAGGAAGCTGCCGGTCGGGCGGTTCGGGTCGGAGAGACCTGCGCGTGAGCGGCGGATGGCGTCTGCCACGGCGGTGATCGCCTCATCCTGGCCGACCACGCGGTCATGCAGCTTGGCCTCCATCTGCAACAGCTTCTCGCGCTCGCCCTGCATCAGCTTGGCCACAGGAATGCCGGTGGCGCGGGCCACCACCTCGGCAATCTCCTCGGCACCGACCAGCGTGCGCAGCAGCTGCGGCGCCTTGCCATCCTTGGCCTTGCCCGCTTCCTTGGCCTGCGCTTCCTTCAGCCGCTTCTCCAGCTCGGGCAGCTTGCCGTACTGCAGCTCGGCGACCTTGTTGAAATCGCCCCTGCGCTTGAGCTCCTCCATCTGGAAGCGCGAGGCCTCGATCTCTTCCTTCAGTTGGGCCGAGCCCTGCGCGGCCGCCTTCTCGCTCTTCCAGATTTCGTCCAGATCGGCGGCCTCGCGCTCGAGCTTCAGGATTTCGACCTCGATCAGGCCCAGGCGGCGCTGCGAGGCCTCGTCCTTCTCGCGTTTGACGGCCTCGCGCTCGATCTTCAGCTGGATGATGCGGCGGTCGAGCTTGTCCATCACCTCGGGCTTGGAGTCGATCTCGATCTTGATCTTGGCCGCGGCCTCGTCGATCAGATCGATCGCCTTGTCAGGCAGGAAGCGGTCGGTGATGTAGCGGTGGCTCAGCTCGGCCGCGGCAACGATGGCCGGGTCGGTGATCTCCACGCCGTGGTGGACCTCGTACTTCTCCTGCAGGCCGCGCAAGATGGCGATCGTCGCCTCGACCGAGGGCTCATCGACCATCACCTTCTGGAAGCGCCGCTCCAGCGCCGCATCCTTCTCGACGTATTTGCGGTATTCGTCCAGCGTGGTCGCGCCAATGCAGTGCAGCTCTCCGCGCGCCAGGGCCGGCTTGAGCATATTGCCCGCGTCGATCGCACCCTCGGCCTTGCCGGCGCCGACCATGGTGTGGATCTCGTCGATGAAGATGATGGTCTGGCCGGCGTCCTGCGCGACCTCCTTCAGCACCGACTTGAGGCGCTCCTCGAACTCGCCGCGGAACTTGGCGCCGGCCAGCAACAGGGCCATGTCCAGCACCAGCACGCGCTTGTTCTTCAGGGTATCCGGCACCTCGCCGTTGACGATGCGCTGGGCCAGGCCTTCGACGATGGCCGTCTTGCCCACACCGGGCTCGCCGATCAGCACCGGGTTGTTCTTGGTGCGGCGCTGCAGCACCTGGATGGCGCGGCGGATCTCGTCGTCGCGGCCAATCACCGGATCCAGCTTGCCCAGGCGGGCGCGCTCGGTCAGATCCAGCGTGTACTTCTTCAGCGCCTCACGCTGGCCTTCGGCCTCGGCGCTATCGACCTTCTGGCCGCCGCGCACCGATTCGATCGCCGCTTCGAGCGATTTGCGCGTCAGCCCGTGACCGCGCACGATGCCGGCCAGATCGGTCTTGGCCTCGCTTAGGGCCAGCAGGAACATCTCGCTGGCGATGAACTGGTCACCGCGCTTTGAGGCCTCCTTCTCGGAGGTTTGCAGCAGGCTCAGCAGATCGCGCCCGGCCTGCACCTGCTGGTCGGAGCCCTGCACCTGGGGCAGGCCGTTCAGCGCAGCGTCCAGCGAGGTCTTCAGCGCCGGCAGCTTGACGCCTGCGCGCTCCAAGAGGCTGCGCGGGCCATCGTCCTGGGCCAGCATGGCCAGCAGCACGTGCACCGGCTCGATGTACGGGTTGTCGCGGGTCACGGCCAGGCTTTGCGCCTCGCCCAGGGCTTCCTGAAAACGGGTGGTGAGTTTGTCGGCACGCATGAATGATGTCCTCCACAGTTGTCGAGCACATGGGTCTGCGGGCCCCGATTTCAAGTCGGGTAGGCGCTCGGGGATGGCACACCATCTTGCGCCAGATCAACACCTGCAGTGCCAGCGGCGGGCCCGGCCAAGGCGATGCCCAGGGAGACCAGGGCCAGCAAGGCGATGCCGGGGCCGATCAACGCCGCACCGATCCCGCCCAGCAGATGGCTGCTGCTGGCCACTAGGCCCAGACCGCCGGCCAGGCGCAGGCCCCAGGCCAGTGCAGGCCGGCGCTGGCCGCTCAACCGCCAGCCCAGTGCCAGCGCCCCCGCGCCGGCCGCCACGGTGCCGATGGCGAACAGCACGTCGAACAAAGCCCGAAAACCGGCATATGCGGCTTCGCCTCCGGCCTGCGCGGCCGCCACGGGAAGCACTGCGGCCACCATCGCATCGACGATGACGAAGATCGCACCGGCCAGCGCCAGGGCCAGCCAGCCGGCCAGCAGCCGGGCCTGCCCCCGCCGGTACTCATGGGCGGCCAGCAGCAGCGCCGCAACGACCAGGAGGATGTCGCTGGCCATGCCGGTCAAGCCAGCGGCTCGCATCCAGCCAGCCGCGGATGGTGTGGCCACGATCGCCCCGGACACGCTCGGCGCACCGCCCGGCAGCGCCGCCAACGGGCCGGCCAGCACATAGAACAGGCAGGTCGCCATCAACCCTGCGGCGCCCAGGCCCAACAGGCGCAGGCCCAGGCGGGCATCGGCAGGTACGGCCAGGATCGGTGCTTCGGTCGGCATATCAAGCCTCCTTTGAATGGGCGAGCAGTTAATGTTATTAACGTTAACTTGAGCATATAGGGCGATGTTATGATTGTCAACATGCCATCTTCAGCGCCCTACCATCACGGTGATCTGCCACGCGCCTTGATAGCGGCAGCCACACAGCTGATCGAGTCAGGCGAGGCCGGCACGCGCCTGACGCTGCGCGCCGCTGCACAGGCGGCAGGCGTCAGTGTCGCCGCGCCCTACCGCCACTTTGCCGATCGCGAGGCTCTGCTGGCGGCCACCCTGGCCGAGGGCTTTCGCGACCTCACCCAACGCACCGACGCCGCCCGCCGCGCCGCGGCCGAGCCGATGCAGGCACTGCTCGCCACCGGCCTGGCCTATGTGCGTTTCGCCGCCGACCGCCCCCGCACCTACCGGCTGATGTTCGGCCCGGAATGCGACAAGGCCCACTACCCCGAATTGATGGCCGCCGGCCACGCGGCGCTGGCCGTGCTGCACCAGGCGGTGGCCGATTGTCAGGCAGCGGGCCTGATCGCCGGCAGTGATACACAGCAGGTGGCCCTGGCCGGCTGGGCCATCACCCATGGCCTGGCTTCGCTGCATGTTGATGGACTGCTGACGTCGGCGAGCGCGCCCGAGCAGCTCGATGCCACAGCTCGCGGCCTGCTGGCCTTGCTGATCGACGGCGTTCGCAACCGTGAGCCTCATGCATAATCGTCTGATGCCTCGCTCCATCTCCTTCGTCCATTGGCCCTGCGCCAGCCGGGCTTGCGGCGTGGTCGCGAACAAATCGAAAAAGCAGCCGCTCATCTGACCGGCGCTGCTGCCGTGCTCAGAGGAGCGACGGCAGCCTCCCCCACAACGGCGACGGTCTTCGCGCATCCGGTACGGTTTGACAGGTCAACACCACCTGAAGGACTTTGATCGTGATCGTGCAAGACTTTTCCGGCCTCTGGATCCCCGTCGTTACCCCGTTTGCCCATGGCGAAGTCGACCATGCCGCGCTGAAAGCACTGGTGGTCCGGCTCAAGCACGACGGCGTACGCGGCCTCGTGGCCAGCAGCAGCACCGGCGAAGGCGGCCTGCTGGATGAGGCCGAACAGAACGCCGCGCTGGCCACCATCGTCGAGGCGGCCGGCGACCTGCCGGTGATCATGGGGGTGTCCGGGCCGCGGCCCGAGCGCGTGGCCGCACGCACGCAATGGCTGGCCGGGCGCTTCCCCTTGCTCGCCTTTCTGCTGCCTGCGCCCAGCTACATCCGCCCCTCCCAGGCCGGGCTGCTGAGCTACTTCCGCACCGTCGCCGACGCCACACCGCTGCCGCTGGTGCTGTACGACATCCCCTACCGCACCGGCGTGAAGATCGAGTTGGCGACGCTGCTGGCGCTGGCAGTCCACCCGGCCATCCAGGCGCTGAAGGACTGCGGCGGTCAGCCCTCCTCGACCGAGGCCCTGATCGCCGACGGCCGCCTGGCCGTGCTTGCTGGCGAGGACCACCAGATCTTTGGCACGATGGCGCTGGGCGGGGCTGGCGCCATCACGGCCAGCGCACACCTGCAGACACCCCGCTTCGTCGCCCTGGTCCGGTCACTGCAGTCCGGCGATCTGCCTCGGGCCCGCGTGCTGTGGCGCCAGCTGCGGCCCTTGATCGAGCTGTGCTTCGCCGAATCGAACCCGGCGCCGATCAAGGCGATGCTGGCCCGGCAGGGTGCGATGCGGGACGAGTTGCGGGCGCCGCTGCAGCCAGCGTCTGCGCAGCTGCAGCAGCGATTCGAGCACCTGCTTCAAGACATCGAGGCATCCGTTCGAGCCGGCGGCTGAGCACTGCGGTCCGCCTGCAGGTTCGACAGGCGCGCCGACATCAGCGCCCGGTTGAATGGATTGCGCTCCAGGAAGCTGGGCATGAAGGCCTCCGGCACATGGGGCAGACAGGATTCGATCCAGGCGCGGCCGTGCTCCAGCGCATGCCGGGCACCGGCCGGATCACCGGCGTCACGCAGCGCCTGGAAGGCCAGCCACCAGAGCTCGGCCGGGTCCATGTCCAGCGCACTGCTGTGCGGTGCGAAGGCAACCGCTGCGGTGGCATGCCGGGCGGCTTCCAGGTGGCGGCCCAGACGGCGCAGCGCGTCGGCCTGGCGCAGGCCGGCGTGCAGGCGCACCGGCGTGTTGTCGGCTGCCACCCGGCCGAGGACTCGTCCGCACCAAACCAGCGCCTCATCGGGCGGCAACAGCGAGGCAAGCAGCAGCTCGAAACTGCATCGATCCGCGAGGTCCAAGGTATCGGACAGTTCCGAGTGGGCCGCCAGCAGCTCGTGCAACACCGGTTTGCCCGCCAGGGAGTCGAGCCGGGCGACGAGGACCCGTCGCGCGGCGCGATTGCCGGCATTCGCGCCCGCCGGCAGCGGCGTCATCACCTGCCGGGCTCTTGCGATCTGGCCCAGGCGCAGGTAGACGCGGGCCAGCCGGTTTTCGGTGACCACCACCCAGGCCGGTGCCTCGCCCTGCCGAAACTGGGCCAGGGCCCAGGGCAGCAAGTCCAGCGCTTCGCGATAGCGGCCCAGCGCATAGTAGGAGGTGGCCAGATGCAGGTGATTGGTGGCAGCCACCAGGCCGGGTGGTTCGCCCATACGCCGCCACAGCCCCAGCATCTGCTCGCCAGTGGCCAAGGCGGCCTCGCGATCACCCAAGGAGGTCAGACACACGGCCACATTGCACTGTTGCTCCATCGCCTCGCTCAGGTCGCCGAGGCTTTCGGCCAGCGCCGCAGCCAGGCGCAGCGGGGCCAGCGCCTCGGTGTAGCGGGCGGAGCAGAACAGCACATAGCCATAGGCACCATGGAAATCCAGCCGGGCGCGCACGTCATCCAGCCGTTCGGCGGTGCCGCGCGCCCGTTCGCAGCAAGCCAGGCCCTGAGCGATATCGCCGGTCAAGGTCAAAGCCATGCCGTGCCAGCCGGCGGCCACCGTTTCAAGGTCGGGGCGCCCGCGCGCCTGAGCCAGTCGCAGCGCCTGGCCGGACGGCAGCAGCGCGCCGGCGCCATCGGACAGGCAAAGCCGGTAGCGGCTGGCCGCCAGCAGCGCCGTCAAGCGCTGCCCCTCGTCGCCGGCCATGTCTTGCAGCGCGTCCACACGGGCCTGCGTCGCGGCCGGCGTTTCAACGCTCATGGCCGCGTTCAGCGCAAGATGGGCGACGCGAAAGACATCGTCCGGGCTGCCGGCGCCCGCATAGGCCTGCGCGGCCCGGTCCAGAAAGCCAAGTTCCTCGACACGACGAGAAGCCGCCAGCGCGTCCCCGGCCGCCCGCTCGAACTGCCGCGCCGCTGCCAGCCACTCACCGGCAGCGGCCCAATGGAAGGCCACTCTCGATGGCGCCACGGTGTGCTGTTGCTGCAACGCGGCGGCAATGGACCGGTGCAGCAGTGCGGCAATCGCTTCAGGTACCGAACCCAGCAGCGCCTCCTGGGCAAGGTCGAAGGCCAGGCCATGTTCACCCATCAGTTGGGCGGCCTGCAGTTCGCGCAGCGGCTCGACCAGGTCGATGACGTGCAGCTGCAGCACTTGAGCCGCCAACGCCACCGAGAACGCTGGCCCCATCAGCGCCGCCACCCGCGCCAGTTTCAGGGCCGGAGCCGACAGCGCCAGCAGCCGGGCTTCTATCATCGCCAGCAGTTGCCGGGGTTCGGCCGATACGGGTGAACCGTCCACCGACAGGCGCCCGCCACCGGCGCGCAGGAGCTCCAGCATGAACAGGGGTCGGCCGCCGGTGCGCTGCATCAGGGTTTGCGCAAGCGCCTGCCGGGCTGAGGCATCGGCCTGTGGCAAGTCCAGCGCCTGCACAAAGGCGGCGATGGCCGGCGCAGGCAGGGGACCGAGCTTCAGCGTGAAGAGGCGCTCCAGCGATTGCTCGGCCACCCAGGTACGCAAGGCCGCCGCCGGCTCGCCCGAGCGCATGACAAGCACCACCCAGGGCAGGCCGGGCGAGGCCGGCGCCAGCCAGGCCAGCAGACTGTCCAGCGACGCCGCATCGGCCCACTGCAGGTCATCAAGCACCAGGCTGCCAAGACCTCGATCACCCCAATCCTTCAACGCCTCTGTCAGCGCCTGCCTTAAGCGCAAGGCTTCCAGCCGCGGCTCGGGCGCCGCACCCAGTTCGGGCAGCAGGCGTGCCAGTTCGGCACGCGCCCAGTCCGGCGGCTGAGGCAGCTGGGGCAGCAGCACGCGCAAGGCGCGCGCCAACATCGCGTAGGGTGTGCGGTCGTCGCCCGCGTAGGACTTGACGCACTGCAGGGGCCCGCAGCTGCGGGCGAAATCTTCGGCCAGGCGGCTTTTGCCAATACCGGCCTCGTCCTCCAGCAGCAGCCACTGCCCACGACCTTGGGATGCTGCGAGCGCCTGCCACTCTGCCTCCCGGCCCACCAACTGCGGCGGCCTCATCAGGGCAGCCGCCAGGGCGGCGGTCGCGGGGCTGTCTTGACGCCCCACCACCGCCAGCTCGGCGCTGCGCTCTATCAGCGACGCCAAGGCCAGGGTTTCATCGCCGGGCCCGGCCCCGGCCTCCCGCAGCAGCGCTTGCTGGCAGGCCCGGAAGGCCGCCAACGCGGCGCCGCGGTCGCCGCGCCGGTAGTGCAGGCGCATGACGCGCCGATGCGCATGCTCGCTGGCGGCGTGGTCCAGGGCCAGGCCCTGCGCCCATGGCAGCGCCTCGGCCAGGCGCCCCGCCGCTTCCAGCGCCTCGGCGTGCGACGCCCAGGCGGTGCGGCGTTGCTGGCGCCACTGTGCGCGTGCCTCCTCCACCCAGTCGCCCAAGGCGCCGCAGTCGCCATAGTCCAGTCCACCCAGTAGCACCGACTCCTGTGCTGACATCCAGACGGCGAGCGCCGGCTCCTGGAGATCGTGGGCAAGACCTGGCGCCAGTTGCAGGGTGGACTGGCCCTGCACCAGCTCCGCACCGAGCGCCTGCTTCAGCCGGAACAGGCGCTGGCGCAGATTGGTCTGTGCCTTCTGCGCCGGCAGGCCGGGCCACAGGCCCTCGGCCGCCTGGGCCCGCGGCGTCGGCCCCCGCAGCAGCAGCATGGCCAGCAGGGCTGCATCGCGGCGCTCCAGCACATGATCGGCCCGGCCCGACGTCACGATGCGCGGCAGGCCGAGCAGGCGCAACCGAGGAACTGGCGGAACTCCGGAGACTCCAGGGCTTGCAGGATCGGGGGCGGACGGCGTCACAGCGGTGCTCGCATCGAGTGTCGTTGGTATCTGACGTTAGCACGGCACCGCGACGGGGCGAGCTGGCCGCGTCACGCGCCAGTAACGCACCGGCCTCCATGCTTGGCGCTCGGTCATTGCCAACCCATGCTGACTCGCCTCGCCCCATCAACCATGCCCGTGAAGATCGCCCCCGCCCTCTTGCCCCATGACTCGCTCCTGATGGACCTGCAGATGCTGGTGCTGAGCTGCAGTGCCGGCGCCAGAGCCTTGCTGGCGGCCAATGCGGAAGTCTTGGGCTTGCAGCACGGCCGACTGGTGGCCATGGGCCAGCGGGCCGCCATGGCCCAACGTCTGCCCCAGGGTCAAAGCCTGGCGCGGCGGTGATGCACCCCCACCCGCCGCGTTTACCCATGAGCGAGCTGGTGCCCCCCGAGTTGCGGGGGAGCCGCCCCAGGCGGACACGCCAGATGCCAGTTCGGGTAATGACGAGATACCCCTCGCTGACCAGACTGAGGTTTGCTGAACTCGTCATGAGCTCGCGGCCCAAAGAAGCAGAACAGCAACAGATGCCGGACCTGACCCTCAACCATCCGCCTACCAAGGACAACAAGCCACCATGAAGCAAATCAAGCTACTCCGCAGCGCTCGCATGGCTGCCGTGTCATGCGCCGTTCTGACGCTGACACAGCCCGCCTGGGCCCTGAACTACAACTGGACCGCTGCTTCCGGTGACTGGGAGAACGCCGCGAACTGGTCGCTGCTCGGCGTTCCCGGCGCAGGCGACAGCGCCGAGCTGGCTTCCGGCATGGCGCGCTTGTCGGGCGCAGCGAGCCTGGGCACCCTGTACCTGACCGGGGGCGGCAGTCAGATCTACGGTACCGGCCACCTGAGCGTGGGCACCTTGAACCATGGGCGCGGCACGCTGGGCGGCAACTCCCTGACCGGCCTTGAAGCCGGGAGCACCACCGTCACAACGACCGCCTCGTTCAACGGCGCGCTGACGCAATCCATCGGCGCCAACCATGTGCTGACGCTGCAAGGTGTATCGACTTGGACCGCAGGCAGCGGCAGCCTGGGAGGGTCGGGGACCGTGATCAACGCCGCTGGCGCCACCTTCACCGACCCGGGCACGGGCAATGCCAATGCCTACAAATCGCTGCTTGACGTGGGGGGTTCCTACAACGGAGGCCGCTTCATCAACCAGGGCACGTTTACTCGCAATGGCCTGGGCATCACCCGAGCCTACGGATTCGAGAACGCAGCCACGCTTCAGGTTCTTGCCGGCACCTTTGAGATGCGCAACACAGGCCAGCTGGCTGGCCAGACCGAGGTGGCGTCCGGGGCCACGCTGGCGTTCAACAGCAGCCAGGCCGCTATCACCGGCGTCATCGCCAACGCCGGCCTCTTGCGCTTCGACAGCGGAAATATATCTTTCGCAGCGGGCGCGGCCCTGGGCGGCGCTTTGGAAGTCGTCGATGCCAGTATCAACAACCAGTCCACCAACACCCTGCAAAACCTGGTGATGACCGGGGGCGGCAGCCAGATCTACGGCACTGGCCACCTGAGCGTGGGCACACTGAACCATGGGCGCGGCACGCTGGGCGGCAACTCCTTGACCGGAGTTTCTGCGGGCAGCACCACCGTCACAGCGACGGCGTCCTTCAACGGTGCAATGAGCCAATCCATCGGCGCCAACCATGTACTGACGCTGCAAGGTGTATCGACCTGGAGCGCAGGCGGCGGCAGCCTGGGAGGGTCGGGGACGGTGGTCAATGCCGCTGGTGCCACCTTCACCGACCAGGGCGCGGGCAATGCCAATGCCTACAAATCGCTGCTTGACGTCGGGGGCTCCTACGACGGCGGCAGCTTCATCAACCAGGGCACCTTTGTTCGCAATGGCCTCGGTACCACCCGAGCCTACGGATTCAAAAACTCGGGCGCGGCGCTGATCGAGGCCGGACGCCTCCGCGTGAACGGCAACTTCAGCAACTCCGGCACCGTGCGCATCGCTGCCGGTGCAGTGCTCGAATCGAGCAGTACGGTGTTCACCAACGCCGGGCTGGTGCAGGGCACGGGCACCGTCAAGACCTTGAGCGCGAACGATACGCTGAGCCATGCGGGCACGCTGGATCCGGGCTTCGCCGACGAGCTCGGCACGCTGACGGTGGCAGGCGACCTGGCCTTCACCGACAGCGGCATGCTGCGCATTGACCTGGGCGCAAACGGCATGTCGGATCAGCTCGTGATCACGAGCGACGTCACCTGGAGCGGCGCATTGTCCGTCTGGGCCCAGCCCGGTCTGACCTTGCACGGCGGTGATTTCTACACCATCGCCCACTTCGGCCAACGCCTGGGCGCATCCACCTTTGACAGCGTTACCTGGCACGGCCTCGACGGCCAGAGGTTCACGGTGGAATACAACGCCCATGACATCACGCTGCGAGTGAGCGCCGTCCCGGAGCCCGGCAACTGGGCGATGCTGACCGGAGGTCTGGGTGTGCTCGGACTGGCGCTGCGGCGGCGGCGGCGCAGCTGATGCAGCAAGCGCCTCGTTGAAGCCTTGTCCTCACACACTCACACCGAAAGCCAGTCATGAACCTCATCGCATCTTCCCCACTGAATCGCCTCGCTGCGGCCCTTGTTGTCGGACTGCTTGTGGACCACTGCGCCGCCGCCGGCACCGCGCCGGTCACGCACTACAGCGGCCGCCAGCTGAACTCGGGCGAGTATGTCCAAACCGCGGAGTACGCCAATTCCAACTACGGCTACATCGTCGACTACAGCGGCGCGGCCACCGAAGGCAGCAACAGCGGCGCACGCACCTGGGCCTTCGGCAACGGCGCCGGGGACTATCTGAACAAGCTGGAGACCAGCTCGGTCTTCGCGCGCGCCGATCTGGCCAGCGGCGAGCTGAAGGCCTACGCCTCGCTGGGCCTGGGCATCAACCAGCCCGGCAGCGACCCAGCCCCGGCCTTCGGCGTCAGAAGCACCACCGCCAGCGCCTCGGCCACCATCGCGGACAGCCTGAGCTTTCGCAGCGGCAGCAGCGGCTATCTGTGGGCCGATGGCGAGCAGTTCACTTTCCGCTTCGGCGTAGACGGCACGGTCGACATCCCGGCCGCCGTGGCAACGCCGATGAGCAGTTCGGCCATGACCTGGGCCACGTTGAGATTGAATATCTGGCGCCCCGGTGGCCTGGAAGCCAACCACCAGCTCAGCACCTTTAACTACAACGCCTACGCCCAGCAGTTTGGCAATGATGCGGCCTGGACCGAGTACGTGCGGCTCAGCAACCAGGTCGATGCGCTGGCGCTGAACCGCGCCGGCTGGTGCCTGGGAGAGAGCCGCACCCTGGCGGGCTTCTGCGGTGGAGTCTTCTTCCAGCAGGTCACGCTGGGCGCGACGCCGGCCGAGGTCAGCTATGCCTTTGCGCCGGGAGGTGACTTCGAGTGGACACTGGAGCTGGAAACCCGGGTGGCGATGGACCTGTCTTACGAGAACCTGAGCTCGTCGCTGGACTTCTCGCACACCATACACACCGGTTTTATCGCACCAACGAATGCAACCACTTATTCGGCATCCGGCCTGTTTCCTGACACCTTGCCAGCGGCTGCCGTGCCCGAGCCCCAATCCTGGGCACTGATGGCCTGCGGACTGTTGGGGCTGCTGGGCGCGGCCGGCTTCAAGCAGCGACGGCCTCACTGACCTGTGGCATCTGCGTGGTCAGCAACGCCACCACGACGATGACCACCAGCAGCGCCCCGCTGGCCAGGAACAGGGTGCTCAAGGCCAGGCTGTGCAACAGCCAGCCGGTGGCGGCCGCGGACAGCGGGGCCAGGCTCATGAAGATGAACATGAACAGGCTCATTGCCCGGCCCAGCATGATGGGCGGCACGCGGCGCTGAATCCAGGTGAACACCGCCACCTGCATGAAGCCACCGAGCAGCCCGATCAGCAGCAGCAGGCCTGCGCCCTGCCAGGTGGCGGTGATGGCGCCCATGGGCATGAACAGCAGGCCCACCAAGGCATCGACCGCCAGCAACGTGAGACCGAGGCTGCGCAAGCGCCACTTCGGTTTGGCGCCCGCCACGCCCATGCCCATCAGCGTGCCGGCGCCGTGCGCGGCCAGCATCGTGCCGAGCGCCGCGGCGCCAAGGCCGGGCACTTGCTTGGCCAGCACCGGCAGCGCGATATGCACGGGGCCGCTGATCAGCAGGGCCACTGCCGCCCAGTAGAGCAGGCAGGTGCGCAGCTGCGCATCGGCCCAGAAGGCGCGCAGCCCCTCAGCCACCGAGGCGAGCACCGACACCTTGCTCGTCAGAACGGCAGGCGGTGCCAGCGCACGCACCTTGGACAGCGTCCAGGCCGAAAGTGCAAAGCTGAAGGCATCGAAACCAAAGGCCAGGCCCAGGCCGCGGGCATCGGTCACCGCGTCGGCATGGCCGGAGCCGAACAGCGCGATCAGCAGGCCCGCCAGCAGGGGGCCGACGAACATCGTCAGCTGGCGCAGCCCCAGCATCACGCCATTGGCCGCCGGCAGATGCTCACGCGCTACCACCTGGGGCAGCATCGCCGTGCCGGAAGGGATGCTGAAGGCTGTGGCCAGGCCTATGCCCAGCGACAAGGCGTACAGCCAGGGCAGCGTCAGTGCACCGGTCAGCACCAGGAACGCCAGCGCACCCAGCAGCGCGGTGTTGACGTATTTGGTCAGCATCATCACCCGCTTGGGCGAGTAGCGATCGACGAAGGCCCCGCCGATCAGGATGAACAGCGCGCGCGGCAGGCCGAGGATCAGCAGCACGGTGCCCAGCACGCGGGTGTCGCTGCTCATCTGCAGCACCAGCCAGGGCAAGGCGATCAAGGTGAACTGGTCGCCCAGCATAGAGAGGATGCCGCCACCCAGCATCCAGCAGAAATTGCGGTCGCGGAACAGGGCATTGCGCCGCGGTGTCGGTGGGGAAGCAGTCTGTGTGTTCATCATGGCCCGGACTGTCGGGCCTGACGTGGCGTGAGGGTCAAGCCTTTTCGGGCATCGCTTGACCGTCAGCCACCTGCAACACGAAGGCGCGCTGCGCCTCGGTCAGCGCCGCGCCCAGGCGCAGCAGCGGCTTGCGCTCGTAGGCCTGTTGCAGCTTGGCGCGCAGCTGGGCGTCGCCTCGGCTGGAGCGCTCCAACAGGGCCAGCCAGCGCGGCAGCAGCGCGCGGGCCTCGGCACTGTCCGGGCAGCCCTGCGCATCGATCAGCGCCTGCACCGCCGCGGCCATGGCCCGCCACTCGTGCTGAGGCACATTGCCGATACGGCGCAGCTCGGCGTCGCTGACGTAGCGGCGCATCAAGCCCAGACGCAGCTGCACGGCCTGATCGATGAAGCTGACCATGGCCACGTTGGGCCCTGCACCAGCGTGCAAGCCCGACTCGGCGAAATACATCTTGCCCCAGCGTTCCATCAGATCGAAGTCGCCACGCATCCAGTCGTGCATCAGGTTCATCCAGCGCTGCGCCAGCGGCTGCACCAGCGGATCGTCCGAGCCCACGCCGGTGGCCATCAAGGTGTGAACATCGGCCACCAACTGCTGCCAGTCGGCCTCCACCGCCGGCCAGTTGCCGAAGATCAGCTTCATCTCGGCCGGCGTGAAATAGCTGTCGCAGGTGGTCATCAGCTGCAGGCTGGACAGCCAGTCCTCCAGCTCCGGCTCGCGGCCCGAGGCGAACTTGGCCTGCAGCAGCTCCAGCCGCTGGCGCAGCGCATTTGCCTGCCTGATCTGATCGTCCAGGGCGGTGAGCTGGCGCTCGACGATCAGCGGCAGGTCGGCTCCCCCGCTGTCCAGCAGCCGGCCGATCTCGTCCAGCGGCAGGCCCAGGCCGCGCAGCGCCTGGATGCCGTGCAGCCGAGCGATGTCGGCCTGGTTGTAGAGCCGGTAGTCGCTGTCGGAGCGCGCGGACGGCCGCAGCAGGCCGATGTTGTCGTAGTGGTGCAGCGTGCGCGCCGTCAGGCCGGCACGCTTGGCGAGTTCACCGACCTTCAGCAGCATCGCCGGCTCAATCCAGCCAGAGCTGCATCAGCTTCAGCCCGACACCGGCGGCGGCCAGCCCGCCCAGCACATGGGCGGCTGTATGCGCCAGCGCCATGCCGACGGAGCCACGCTGCAGCAGCGCCAGTGACTCGCCGGAAAACGCCGAGAAGGTGGTCAATCCGCCCAGAAAGCCGGTCACCAGCAGCAGGCGAAGCATCTCGTCGGGCGTGCGACCGAACCATTCGAGCGCCATGCCGATCAGGAGGCCGCCGACCAGATTGACCAGCAGGGTGCCCAGCGGAAAGCCGCTCCAGCTGGCGTTGAGCCACAGGCCGGCGGCCCAGCGCGCCAGCGCACCGGCGGCGGCGCCAAGCGCCACCATCGCAGCCTGCGCCAGCATGGCACTCACCTGTCTGCGGCCGCGTTGCCGGCCTGGATGCCCCAGCGGGCCAGCGCCGCGTCATCCACGCTGCGTGCATCGACCCAGCGGGCGCCCTCGGGTGTGGTTTCCTTCTTCCAGAACGGTGCCTGCGTCTTCAGATAGTCCATCAGGAACTCGCAGGCCTGGAAGGCCTGGCCGCGGTGCTTGGACGTGACCGCCACCAGCACGATCTGCTCCAGCGGCTGCAGCAGGCCGACCCGGTGGATGACACGGGTGCCGAGGATGTCGAAGCGCCTGTGTGCCTCGTCGACCATCGCCTCTATCGCCCGCTCGGTCATGCCCGGGTAATGCTCCAGCTCCATCTGGCTGATCGTCTGATCCTGGGCCCGGTCGCGCACGGTGCCGACGAAGCTGACGATGGCCCCGACGCCACCGTTGCCGGCATGCAGGGCCGCGACCTCGGCCGTGAGGTCGAAGTCCTGCGTCTGGATGGTGACGGACACGATCAGCCTCCTGTCACCGGCGGGAAGAAGGCGACCTCGGCGCCGTCCGGAATCAGCGCCGACTCATCGCACAGCGTCTGGTTCAGCGCCGCGCGCAGCGCCCGGCCGCGGGCCAGCGCGGTCGCATGGGGCTCGCCGCGGGCGATCAGCCGGTCGCGCAGCGCACCGACGGTACAGCCGGGCTCCAGCTCGACGCTCTCGCTCGACCCCAGGGCCTCGCGCAGCGAAGCGAAATAGCGCAATTGAATCTTCATCGTCATGACATCAGCCCCGCCATCGGCAGGAAGCGCACCGCATCGCCGACGGCAATCGGCTGTCCGGCGGGCAGATCCAGCAGGCCATCGGCCCAGACGGCCGAGGTCAGCACGCCGGAACTCTGGTTCGGGGACAGATCCAGCCCGCCGTGGGCGTTCAGCCGCACGCGCAGGAACTCGCGGCGGCGGTCGGGTTTGGGCCAGTCGAAATCCGCACGCAGGGTCAGGCCTTGCGGAGCGAGCTCGGTCGCGCCCTGCAGCCGCAGAATCACCGGCCGCACCAGCAGCAGGAAGGTCACGAAGCTGGACACCGGGTTGCCCGGCAGGCCGATGAACCAGGCGCTGCCCGATCCCTCATCACGGCTCACCTCACCAAAGGCCAGTGGCTTGCCGGGTTTGATCGCAATTTGCCACAGGTCAAGCCGCCCTTCCGCCTGCACGGCCGGGCGCAGATGGTCCTCCTCGCCGACCGACACGCCACCCGAGGTGATGATCAGGTCGTTGCCGCCTGCTGCCTCGCGCAGTGCGGCGCGGGTGGCGTCCAGCCGGTCGGGGACTATGCCCAGATCGGTGATCTCGCAGCCCAGCGCCTGCAGCAGGCCACGAAGGGTGAAGCGGTTCGAGTTGTAGATCGAGCCGGGCTTGAGCGCCTCGCCGGGCATGGCCAGTTCGTCGCCGGTGGAGAACAGGGCCACACGGGGGCGACGGGCCACCCGCAGCGCGGCGGCACCGACGGTGGCGGCCAGACCCAGCGCGGCCGGGTCCAGGCGGTGGCCGGCGCGCAGCACGACAGCGCCCTGCTCCACGTCTTCGCCGCGGCGGCGTACCCATTGGCCGGCTTGCGGCACCTCGTTGATGCGGACGCTGCCCAAGCCGTCGCCGGCAATGGCCTCACACAGCTCCTGCATCACCACCGCATCGGCGCCGAGCGGAATCTGCGCGCCGG
>Ga0187842_1000016_pt1 | contig 86365 bp, 64 predicted proteins | sample SpaLakP09_SKY_41_FD_134514 | JGI IMG/M metagenome (GOLD analysis project Ga0187842, IMG submission 134514) | Oligotrophic lake water microbial communities from Sparkling Lake, Wisconsin, USA - SP09_SKY_41 | ecosystem: Environmental > Aquatic > Freshwater > Lake | place: USA: Sparkling Lake... | reverse complement strand
TGCGCTGCCACATATGCGGTCAGCGCGGCTTTGGTATAGGCATAGTTGGTCTGGCCAAAATTACCGGCAATGCCACTGATCGAGGACAGGCAAACCACCCGGCCGCCTTCCCTTATCGTGCCATCCTGCAGCAGCAGTTGGTCTATCGCGGTGATGGCGGCGAAGTTCACCGACAGCACCTGCTCCCATTGCGGCTCCGTCATATTCGCGATGGTGCGGTCACGCGTGATGCCGGCGTTGTGGATCAGAATATCGAGCCCGCCGAAATGCGCACGGAAGTAGGCAGACAGGCGCGCCGGCGCATCGGCCGCCGCAATATCCAGCGCCAGCGGCGTTGCACCGATGCGTTCACAGGTTTGCTGCAGCTCCTGCTCGACTGCGGGCACATCCAGGCAGACTACCTGCGCCCCTTCCTGCAGCAGCCGCTGCGCCACCGCCAGGCCTATGCCGCGCGCGCTGCCGGTTACTAGCGCCACCTTGCCGGCCAGCGCTGCGCTGTATGGCAATTCTGCTGGCGCCGTTGCCGTGCTGGTCACCGTGACCGCCTGGCCCGATACATAAGTGGTCTGGACACCGCAGAAGAAGCGCACCAGGCCATCAAGGCGCGGCACAGCATCGCGTGCCACATACGCCGTATTCACCGTCACGCCTTTGCGGCCAAGCTCCTTGCCCAGCGAACGGGCAAAGCCCTCTACCCCGCGCGCCGCTGCCAGCGCCACTGGGTCGGCACCGGCTTCATGCAGGGCGGCGACGATCAGTACCCGTCCATTCACAGCCAGCTTGCGCGCCAGCGCGTGGAAAGTCTGGTACAGGGCGCGGCTATCGGCCGGCGTGGTGCAGCCGGTGGCATCGAACACCACGATATCGAGCTTATCCCCTTCTGGCTGCTCCGCCGGTGCGCCGCCGCCTGAGCGCAATCCCGCCAGCAGGGCCGCTTGCGCATAGCCGTTGGGCGCAGCTTGCAGCACGATGCGTTTGCCGGCAAATGGTGCCGCTTCGTAGCCTGCCTCGGAACGCGCCAGCTGCACCGGATTGGGCAAGCCTAGCGCCTTGGCCAGACGGCCCGTCAGCGGATTGCGGTTCAGCGCGGTGATAAAGTCAGCCATCAGTTCTTGCCTTTCGAAAAATCATCTACTACCGGACGCCAGCGGGCGCGAGCACGATTTCAAGGCCGCGCGACGGTCGCGGCCCGGATCAGGAATTAGTAGCGATACACCATGTTGATGTGGGCGATGCCAGCTTCGTAGAACTCGTCGCCTTCGACCACAAAACCGTGGCGCAGGTAAAACGGTGCGGCGTGGGTCTGGGCGCTCAGCGCCAGCACGCGGTCGCCCCGTTCATGGGCGCGCGCCATCAGTGCCTGCAGCATCAGCCCGCCAACGCCGCTGCCGCGCGCAACTTTGCGTACCGCCATGCGGCCGATATGCCCATCGGGCAGCAGCCTGCCGGTGCCCACCGGCTCGCCTGCTGCGTTGTATGCGATGGCATGGATGCAGAGCGCATCCATCTGATCCATTTCCAGCTCGGCCGGTACATTCTGTTCCTGCACAAACACTTCCATACGGATGCGCTGGGCCTGCTCCTTCATGCGCGGCCATTCGCCCAGGGTCACGCTCATTTTATTTTCGCTCATCAGATCAGCCTCACCAGTTGTTTGCCCAGATTCTGGCCTTGTAGCAGCCCCATGAAGGCCTGCGGCGCCGCTGCCAGCCCCTCTGCAATGGTTTCGTGATATTTAAGCTGGCCGCCTGCGACCAGTGCAGCCAGCTCCCGCAGCCCCTGCGGCCACCAGTCCATATGCTCGGTGACGATGAAGCCGCGCAGCGACAGGCGGTTGATCAGCAGGATGCGCGAATTCTTGATCGCCATTTCCTGGCCGTTGAAGCCGCCTATCAGGCCACACAAAGCAATGCGCGCAAACGCATTGGTGCGTGCCAGCGCCGCTTCTAGCGTGGCGCCGCCGACATTTTCAAAGATGCCATCCACACCGTCCGGCGTTGCCGCTGCCAGATCGGCCTCCAGCCGGCCCGCCTTGTAGTCGACACAGGCATCAAAGCCCAGCACATCGCGCACATGCTCGCATTTGGCTGCACCACCGGCTATGCCCACCACGCGGCAGCCGCGCAGCCTGGCCAGTTGGCCGACCACGCTGCCCACGGCGCCGCTGGCGGCGGATACCACCACGGTTTCGCCCGCCTTGGGCAGAATAATCTGGTTCAGCCCGTACCAGGCTGCCATTCCCGGCATGCCGGCTGCGCCCAGATATGCCGATAGCGCCACCTGGCTGATATCGAGCTTGCGCAAGGCGCTACCGTGCGCCGCGCCCATCTCGGCCCAGCCCAGCAGACCGGCAGCGTAATCGCCGACGGCAAAATCCGCATGGCGGCTGGCCACCACCTGTCCCACCGTATTGCCTATCATGGTCTGGTCCAGCGCCTGCGACGCGGCATAGCTCTTGGCCGCACTCATGCGGCCGCGCATATACGGGTCCAGCGACAGATAATGGTTACGCAGCAGCACTTCGCCATCCGCCAGTGCGGGCACAGCCACTTGCTCGAGACGGAAATTTTCCGCCACCACCGGCCCGCGCGGGCGGGCCGCCAATACGATACGTTGATAGCTTGCAGGTATTTCCAGCGTCATACTGCCGACACCCCGCCATCGACCGCCAGAATCTGGCCCGTGATATGTTTGCCCGCATCGGAGGCGAACAGTACTGCCGCGCCTTTCAGGTCTTCATCGTCGCCCAGACGGCCCAGCGGCGCATCTTTGGCCAACTGGTCGGCACCCATCTGGGCCAGCAGACCATGCGTCATTTTCGACGGGAAGAAGCCCGGTGCCAGCGCATTCACGGTGATGCCGAAACGGCCCCATTCACCGGCCAGCGTGCGGGTGAAATTCACTACCGCGCCTTTGGAGGTGTTGTAGGCAATGGTCTGCATGGTGCCGGGCGGGTTGCCAGCCAGACCGGCGATGGAGGCGATATTGATGATGCGGCCATACTGGCGCGGAATCATCGAGCGCTTGCCCACCAGCTGAGACACCAGGAAGATGCCGCGTATATTCAGGTTCATCACCTTGTCCCACGCAGCAACAGGATGATCCTCGGCCGGAGCACCCCAGCTTGCGCCGGCATTGTTAATCAGGATGTCGATATGGCCCAGCTGGGCCAGCGCCGCCGTCACCAGCGCGTCGGCATCCGCTTCGCTGGACAGGTCGGCCGCGACCGCGCTGGCTTCGATGCCGCGTTGCGTGAGAAAAGCCACAGCCTGATCCAGCTCGGCCTGTTTGCGCGACGAAATCACCACGCGGGCGCCCTGTTCGCCCAGTGCCAGCGCCATTTGCAAGCCCAGCCCGCGCGAGCCGCCCGTGACCAGAGCCGTTTTACCGGCCAGAGAGAATAATTCCTGAGTAGTACGCATATCGATTCAGACCTCGTAATCCATGCACTGGCGCGCTTCACGCACGGCGCCGAAGAACGGCTTCAGTGCCACATGTTGGGGATGGTGCTGATAGGCATCCAGCGCAGCCTTGTCAGCAAATTCGGAATACAGCAGCACATCGTAGGTGGCTTCCAGCCCTTGCTGCGCCACCACCGTTTCCAGCTTGAGTATGCCCGGCACGATGCCGGCGCAGGCGTCCAGCATGGTTTTCATCCGGGCGGCATTGGTGGCACGGTCGGCGCCTTCGGCATGCTCTTTGAGCTTCCACATAACGATGTGCTTGATCATGGTTGTCCTGTCCGGCGCTGCGCGCGCCAATTGGTTGATGTCGCGCGCAGCATACCGCTTTTAAGCCGCCAGCACCACCGCGACCCGGGCCGCTCAGACCACTTCGAACAGGCCGGCAGCACCCTGGCCGCCACCTATGCACATGGTGACAACGACATATTTAACGCCGCGGCGCTTGCCCTCGATCAGCGCGTGGCCAGTCAGACGGGCACCCGATACGCCGTATGGGTGGCCCACGGCAATCGCACCGCCATTCACGTTGAGGCGATCCATGGGAATGCCGAGCTGGTCGGCGCAATACAGCACCTGCACGGCAAACGCTTCATTCAGCTCCCACAGGCCGATGTCTTCCACCTTGAGGCCGGCCTTTTTGAGCAGCTTGGGAATCGCATATACGGGGCCTATGCCCATTTCGTCAGGCTCGCAGCCAGCCACGGCAAAGCCACGAAAGATGCCCAGCGGCTGCAGCCCCTTGGCGGCGGCGCTGGCGGCGCTCATCACGATGGCCATGGAAGCGCCATCGGAGAACTGGCTGGCATTGCCGGCGCTAATCACGCCGCCCGGCACTGCCGTACGGATTTTTGCCACGCCTTCATAGGTAGTGTCAGCCCGTATGCCTTCGTCGGCGCTGATGGTGACCTCGCGCGAGAGCAGCATGCCGCTGGCCTTGTCGGCCACGCCCATCACCGTCGTCATGGGCGCGATTTCAGCGTCGAACCGGCCCGCTGCCTGCGCTGCCGCAGCGCGCTGCTGGCTCTGCACTCCGTATTCGTCCTGCCGCTGACGGCTGATGTTGTAGCGCTTGGCCACCGTTTCCGCCGTTTGCAGCATAGGCCAGTACAGTTCCGGCTTGTGCTGCGACAGCCACACTTCCTTGTACATATGCAGATTCATTTCCTGCTGCACGCAGGAAATCGATTCCACCCCGCCAGCTGCATAGATATCGCCTTCGCCGGCGATAATACGCTGGGCTGCCGTAGCAATGGTCTGCAGACCGGAAGAACAGAAACGGTTGATGGTCATGCCGGCTGTAGTCACGGGACAGCCGGCGCGCAGGGCGATCTGGCGCGCGATATTGCCGCCGGTAGCCCCTTCCGGATTGGCGCAGCCTACCAGCACATCTTCCACTTCGCCCGCTTCCAGGCCGGCGCGGCTGATGGCTGCCTGCAAAGCGTGCCCGCCCAGCGTGGCGCCATGAGTCAGATTGAACGCGCCTTTCCACGATTTGGCCAGCGGGGTACGTGCAGTCGAAACGATTACAGCATCCATCATCGAAGTCTCCGGTATAGGTTAGAAAACCCAGCATAGCACAAATAAGCACGATCGTTCGTAAAACCTCTGTAAGCGAGCGGTAAGTTCACCGCAAGCACTGCGTAAGTTACGCGGCTCACACTAGGTCCAGGCTGATGAAGATGCAATCTTTCCAGCGATAACAAAAAAGAATTCAGGAGACCAACATGGTGCGAGGCGCCGCTGCACGCCCACTGCATCCATCTGTGCCGCTCACGCCGCAGGAACGCAAGGTCATCATCGGATCATCGCTCGGAACCGTATTCGAATGGTACGACTTTTATCTGTATGGTGCGCTGGCGCCGATTATCGCCAGGCAGTTTTTTGTCAACGATAGTACGACCGGCTTTATCTTTGCCCTGCTGGCATTTGCTGCCGGCTTTCTGGTGCGCCCGTTCGGCGCGCTGGTGTTCGGTCGCCTTGGTGATCTGATCGGTCGCAAGCACACCTTTCTGATCACCATCTTCATCATGGGCGGCTCGACTTTCCTGGTGGGACTGCTGCCGGCCTATCACGCCATCGGCATCGCCGCGCCTGTCAGCCTGGTCATCCTGCGCGTCCTGCAAGGGTTGGCGCTGGGCGGCGAATATGGCGGCGCCGCCACCTATGTGGCCGAACATGCGCCACCGGGCAAGCGCGGCCTGTTTACTTCATGGATACAGACCACCGCCACATTGGGCCTGCTGCTCTCGCTGCTGGTCATACTCGGCACCCGCATGGCGACCGGCGAAGCGGAATTTGCCCATTGGGGCTGGCGCGTGCCTTTCCTGGTTTCGGTAATCCTGCTGGGGATTTCCGTCTGGATCCGCATGTCGATGCAGGAATCGCCCATATTCGCCCGCATGAAGGCGGAGGGGCGCGGTTCCAGCGCACCGATACAGGAAGCTTTTGGCCGCTGGCCCAATCTGCGGCTTGCCATCATCGCCCTGTTCGGCCTTACCATGGGGCAGGCTGCGGTCTGGTACACCGGCCAGTTCTATGCCCTGTTCTTCATGACCCAGACGCTGAAGATCGATGGCGCCAGTGCCAATCTGATGAGCGCCATGTCGCTGGCGCTAGCCACCCCGTTCTTTATCGTATTCGGCAAGCTGTCCGACCGCTATGGCCGCAAGTGGATCATACTCAGCGGCTGCGTACTGGCTGCTGCCACCTATTTCCCCCTGTTTGGCGCACTCACTCACTACGGCAATCCAGCGCTGGAGACGGCGCTGAAGAAAGCGCCGGTGACGCTGATTGCCGATCCCGCGTCCTGCCATTTCCAGTTCAGTCCGAGCAACACCATCCGCTACCCCTCGTCCTGCGATATTGCCGCCAGCCTGCTATCGCATGCCTCGGTCGCCTATGCCCACGAGGCTGCGCCAGCCGGCAGCATTGCGCGCATCCGCATCGGCAGCAGCGAACTGCAGGCCTTCAACGCCAGCATGACAGAAACGGGACTGGACTTCGACCTGGCCAGCAAGCTGGCAGAAAACCAGCTGAGAAAAGCTCTGGCGGTCAGCATCAAGGCAGCCGGCTACCCGAGCCGGGCCGATGAAAACCAGATCAATAAGACCATGGTGGTGCTGATATTGTTCGTACTGGTGCTGTATGTCACCATGGTGTACGGGCCGATCGCCGCCATGCTGGTCGAAATGTTCCCCACCCGCATACGCTACACCGCCATGTCGCTGCCCTACCACCTGGGCAATGGCTGGTTCGGCGGGCTGCTGCCCACCGTCTCGTTTGCGCTGGTGGCCTATCACGGCGACATCTATTACGGCCTGTGGTATCCCATCGTCATCGCCCTGGTGACGGCCGTGGTGGGCACGCTATTCCTGCGTGAAACCAATAGCGCCGGGCAAAAACAAAAGGCCGCACATGGCGGCCTTGAGGATACATTCAGCTAAGAATTAACGGGCTTGCTTGCGGCGACGGGCAATCGCGCCTACCAGGCCCAGACCAGCCAGCATCATGGCATAGGTTTCTGGCTCAGGTACAGCTGCCACGTTCGAACCGGTGAATTCCACGCGCAGGCCGGTTGGATTGCCGCCGTTTTGCGCCCAGTTAGTTACCACAAACTGCAGCGTGTTGTTACCGGCTACGAAGCCGTTGCCTGCGCTGGTGCCGAAGCTGCTCCAGCTGGTAAAACCATTCGAGCTGCCGATCTGGGTGCCGTTCAGCAGAACCACTGCGGTGTTATCGGCAGCGAAGCGGCCAGCCAGTGCAGCGGTGTGGGCATCATAGCCAGTCAGGTTGAAGGACAGCGAATAGGTGTAGGTGCCGTTCGAGCTCGGGTCGAACGATTCAGCCTGATTGGCAGTCGGGGTGATCCACTTCGATGCCGTGCTATTTTCCATCCAGGGCGAAATAGGCCATACATTGTTGAAGGTGATCACTGGGGTCGAAACAGTGTTCTGATTGAGCAGCGAATAGTTGGTGTCATTGGTGCCGCTGGCACCCACGCCGGTGTTTACCAGACCGTTGATGCTGGCAGCGTGGGCCGAAGTGAAAGCAGCGGCAGCGATGAAGGCGGCGATGATGGTACGTTTCATAATTTCCCCATGATAGATATTGGTTATAAAGGGCGCCAGCCTCACTCGAAAACATAACAAGAGGAAACTTTCGCTACCATGGAGAAATTATAGCAAGTATTTTGCCGAAATGTTCACGTAAAGAAAAATAAATTTCATTAAGACACGCAAACATTCCTAAAATCAACTATTAAAGCCCTTCCCTTCACTCGCCAGACGGGCCAGCAGCGGTGCTGGCTGCCATGCGCCGCCCTGATAACCGCGGGCATACTGGGCCATCGCCGCCAGTACATTCGCCAGGCCTACGGTATCGGCGTAGAACATAGGGCCGCCACGGAACAGCGGGAAGCCGTAGCCCGTCAGATACACCATATCGATGTCGGAGGCACGCAACGCAATGCCCTCCTCCAGAATATGGGCAGCTTCATTCACCAGCGCATACACCAGCCGCTCGACAATTTCCTTGTCGCTAATCTTGCGGCGGGCCAGGCCCAGATCGGCCGAATGCTGGACGATCATGGCATTCACTTGCTCATTCGGATAGGCCGTCCGGTCGCCGGCCTTGTAGTCATACCAGCCGCCGCCAGTCTTCTGGCCGAAGCGGCCCATTTCGCACAGCAGGTCGGCGCTGCGCGAATAGGTGATTTGCGGCGACTCCACGGCGCGGCGCTTGCGGATGGCCCAGCCGATATCATTGCCAGCCAAGTCACCCATGCGGAACGGGCCCATGGCGAAACCGAACTTCTCGATGGCCTGATCGACCTGCTCCGGCAGCGCACCTTCGTCCAGCAGGAAGCCGGCCTGGCGGCTGTACTGCTCTATCATGCGGTTGCCGATGAAGCCGTCGCAGACGCCCGACACCACGCCGGTCTTCTTGAGCTTCTTGGCCAACGCCAGCGCAGTTGCCAACACATCCTTGCCGGTCTGCGCGCCGCGTACGATTTCCAGCAGCTTCATGACATTGGCAGGACTGAAGAAATGCAGGCCAATCACATCCTGTGGGCGGCCGGTAAAGCCGGCGATGCGGTTCAGGTCCAGCGTGGAAGTGTTCGAGGCCAGAATCGCACCCTGCTTCATCACGCTATCGAGCTGGCGGAACACGGTTTCCTTCACGCCCATGTCCTCGAACACGGCTTCCACCACGATATCGGCCTGGGCTATGTCGCCATATGCGAGGGTGCCAGTCAGCAGCGCCATGCGCTGGTCCAGCTTTTCCTGCGTCAGCTTGCCCTTCTTCAGCGTGTTCTCATAATTCTTGCGGATAGTGGCCATGCCCTTGTCAAGCGCTTCCTGGCGGGTTTCCAGCAGCACCACAGGAATACCGGCATTCAGGAAATTCATGGCAATGCCGCCGCCCATGGTGCCGGCGCCGATGACGGCAGCCTGTTTGATGCTGCGCACCGGCGTATCAGCCGGCACGTCGGGCACCTTGCTGGCCACGCGCTCGGCAAAGAAGGCATGGCGCAGCGCTTTCGATTCGGTGGTCTGCATCAGATGCAGGAAACGCTCACGCTCGAACTTCAGGCCGTCTTCGAATTTTTTGGTCACGGAAGCGGCGACGGTCTCCACACATTCCAGCGGCGCAGGGAACGGCCCCGCCATGGCTTTGACGGTATTGCGCGAGAATTGCAGGAACGCTTCGTGATTGGGATAGTCGACTTTGCGCTCACGCACTTTCGGCAACGGACGGACATCGGCCACGCTGGCGGCAAACGCCAGCGCCTGCGCCAGCAGATCGGAACCGGCTTCGAACACGGCATCGAACAGCGCCGTGCCGGCCAGTTTTTCCGATGCCACAGGTGCACCGGAAACGATCATGTTCAATGCCATTTCCAGCCCCAGCACGCGCGGCAGACGCTGGGTACCGCCAGCGCCCGGCAACAGGCCCAGCTTTACTTCCGGCAGCGCAATCTGCGCACCCGGCAAGGCCACGCGGTAGTGGCAACCCAGCGCCAGCTCCAGCCCGCCGCCCATGCACACGGTGTGGATGGCCGCAACCACCGGCTTGGCCGAGTTTTCGACCGTGGCAATCAGGGTGTGCAGGCTGGGCTCGGCCAGCGCCTTGGGTGAATTGAATTCCTTGATGTCGGCACCACCGGAAAATGCCTTGCCGGCCCCCGTGATGACGATGGCTTTGACTGCCTCGTCGGCTGCAGCCTGCTGCAGGCCCTGTACGGCGGCAGTACGGGTAGCGTGCCCCAGACCGTTGACGGGTGGATTGTTCAGCGTGATAACGGCTACAGCGCCGTGAACCTGGTATTCAGCAGTCATGTCTCTTCCTTATAGTGATGGTGCCTACAGTCCAGCCACTATACCGCATAAAAGAACGGTCGTATTATTATTTTTGCGAGCATGCCACTGCGCTGCCAGACCGTGCCGCCACGCTGCCGGTATCCGATACACCGGCAGCCATCAAGCGGTGGAGATTAAGCCCCGTTACGGCGGCGCGCCAGCAGCCCCAGCACGAACAGCCCGCCCAGCAGCAGCACCCCAGCCGATGGCTCGGGGACAGAGGTGGCGTAGCCGTCGTACTGCAGCTGGGCCGAAGCCGGCTGCCACACCGTGGAGCCTGTCAGTGCATAGTTAAAACTCTTGAAGCTATTCAGGCGGGATAATGTAGTCGCGTCAAACACCAGTTGCAGGCTCAGATTCTGCTTGTCATATTGCAGCGTGTAGTCCAGGGTCGCGTAGTTCCTGGTGGTGAGCAGATACTGATAAACCGGCGTTACACTGCCATCAGGATGGTTGTTATATCCGATCAACACATCTTCGCCTTGGCTGGTCGAGCCATCGTCGGTATGCGCGCCCGCGATCTTGTTGATTAGTGTCAAAGGGGCATGGTCATTATTTCCAGAGACGGCAACACTCCCCACTTCCAACCGCGCCGATTGGCTCATCGGCACTTGCGTGCTGACCTGTTCGCGCACGAAATTCTGCGTCAGTGATTCGCAGAACACATAGCTGCCGCCAGCGGGACAGCTGGCGCCGCCATGGGTCTCGCCAGCCAGTTGGTAGCTGCCCAGTGCCGGCGCGCTAGTCTCGGTGCCTACGGCGGCGACGCTCACTGTCAGCGTTGCCCCTGTCAGCGTGAAATTGGCTGGCAACAGACTGGCCAGGCTAGCACTGCCAGCCTGTGGGTCCAAGGTAAAACTGAGCGTGCCGGCCTGCGCCGAACCGAGCGCCGCGCAAAGGCCGGCAGCCATCAATGCATTCTTCATAACAATATTAGAAATGAAATTTAAGATATTGAAATGATAATGCATCATCAGGCCAAGGTCGAGTTCAGGCTGTAGCGTCCCCCAGTAAATGGCTGCGATATTGCTCACGCAGGCGGTTTTTCTGGATCTTGCCTGTGCCGCCCACCGGCAACTGGCTGGTGAACACCACATCATCGGGCAGCCACCACTTGGCAACCTTGCCTTCAAAGTGGGCGAGCATCGCGGCACGGTCTAGCGTCTGGCCGGGCTTGAGCACCACCACCAGCAAGGGGCGCTCATCCCATTTCGGATGGCTCACACCGATACAGGCCGCCTGCATCACGGCCGGATGGGACATGGCGATATTTTCCAGATCGATGGTGCCTATCCACTCGCCGCCGGACTTGATTACATCCTTGCTGCGGTCGGTGATCTGCATATAGCCGTCGGCGTCGATGGTTGATACATCGCCGGTCGGGAACCAGCCATCTTCCAGCACCTCGCCGCCTTCATCCTTGAAGTAACGCGCCACGATCCAGGGCCCGCGTACCATCAGGTGGCCGTAGCTCACGCCGTCCCAAGGCAGCTCCTGGCCATCGTCATCGACGATCTTCATATCCACGCCGTAAATGGCATGGCCCTGCTTCTGCAGTATCTTGCGCTGCTCTTCCTTGCTAAGCGAGAGATGTTTGCCCAGCAGGCCGCCCGTGGTGCCCAGCGGCGACATCTCCGTCATGCCCCAGGCATGGATCACTTCCACGCCGTAGTCATCGATCAGGGTATTCATCATGGCGGGCGGGCAGGCTGAACCGCCTATCACGGTGCGGCGGAAGCTGGCGAACTTCAGCCCATGCTCGGCCACATAATTAAGCAGCCCCAGCCAGACGGTCGGCACGCCGGCCGAAAAAGTCACGCCCTCGTTTTCCATCAATTCGTAGACCGACTTGCCGTCGAGCGAGCCGCCGGGGAACACCATCTTTGCGCCCGTCAGCGGCACCGAATACGGCAGGCCCCAGGCATTTACATGGAACATAGGCACCACCGGCATGACCGTATCACGCGACGAAACATTCAAGCCGCTCGGCAGCGCCGACGCATAGGCATGCAGTACAGTGGAACGGTGCGAATACAGCACGCCTTTCGGGTTGCCTGTCGTGCCGGAGGTGTAGCACAGGGTACAAGCCGAGTTTTCGTCGAACTGCGGCCACTGGTAGTGATCGGAATGGGCGTTGATCAGGTCTTCGTAGCACAGCAGGTTGGGAATGGCCGTATGCGCCGGCATGCGCTCCTTGCCGCCCATCAGGATGTAGCCCTTGATGGTACTGCAATGGGGCGCAAACGCTTCCATCAGCGGCAGGAAGCAGAAGTCGAACATCAGGTACTGGTCTTCTGCATGGTTGCAAATATATGCCAACTGCTCGGGATGCAGGCGCGGATTCATGGTATGCAGCACGGCGCCGGAACCGGACACCGCGTAATAGGCTTCCAGATGGCGGTAGCCGTTCCAGGCCAGTGTCGCCACGCGCTCGCCCATGCGCACGCCCAGCGCATGCAGCGCATTGGCCAGCCGCTTGGCGCGCTGGTGGCAATCGCGCAAGGTATAGCGGTGAATATCACCTTCCACCCGGCGCGAGACTATCTCGCTACTGCCATAATGGCGCGCGGCAAATTCAAGGATGCCCGAAACAATCAGGGGCTGGTTCATCATCTGGCCCATCACTGGACTCTGTGGGTACATGGCGGTCTCCGGCAACATTGGTAATTGATGAACGAGTTTGGTTTGCCGTTGCCCTCAGCGTCAACGCTTTTCGATGCTGCAACGCAGCAGCAGCAAACGAGGTAGAATCGCGCTCGCCAAGAATCGCCTCTTCACTGCACAGGAAAACACTGCCATGCCGACGCTGCTGGACCATACGCTGGACAACTCCTACGCTGCCCTGCCGCCAGCTTTCTATACCCGCCTGATGCCGTCCCCGCTGCCTGCGCCCTATCTGGTTGCCGTGAGCGCAGATGCGGCACAACTGATCGGGCTTGACGCCGCTCAGGCCGCTACCGGACTGGACGTCTGGATAGGCAATACCGTACCGCAAGGCGCGCAGCCGCTGGCCGCCGTGTACTCGGGCCACCAGTTCGGCGTGTGGGCTGGCCAGCTGGGCGACGGCCGCGCCATCCTGCTGGGCGAGGTGGCAACTGACGCCGGCCCCATCGAGCTGCAATGGAAGGGCGCCGGCCTGACGCCCTACTCGCGCATGGGCGATGGCCGCGCCGTACTGCGTTCATCGATCCGCGAATTTCTCTGCTCGGAAGCCATGGCGGCGCTGGGCATCCCTACCTCGCGCGCGCTGGCGCTGGCCGGCTCCGATCAGGGCGTCATGCGCGAGACGGTAGAAACAGCCGCCGTGGTGGTCCGCATGGCGCCCAGCTTTGTCCGTTTCGGTTCATTCGAACACTGGTATTACCGCAAGCAGCCGGGCGAACTGAAGATACTGGCCGATTACGTTATCAGCCGCTACTATCCTGAGCTGCAATCGCACGCCCAGCCATATGCGGCCTTGTTGCAGGAAGTGACCGAACGCACCGCACGCCTGATGGCACAGTGGCAGAGCGTGGGCTTCATGCACGGCGTAATGAATACCGACAATATGTCCATCCTCGGCCTGACGCTGGACTACGGCCCCTTTGGCTTTATGGAAGCCTTTGATCCCGGCCACATCTGCAACCATACCGACCAGCATGGTCGCTACAGCTATGCCAACCAGCCGCAGATCGGCCACTGGAACTGCTACGCGCTGGCTCAGGCACTGATGCCGCTGATCGACGATGTTCCACTGGCTCAGGCCGCGCTGGACCGATATCAGCCTGTGTTCGCCGAAGCAATGGACCGTTTGCTGCACGCCAAACTGGGACTCACCCGACTGCCAGAGCACGCCGATGCCGACCGCGCCCTGTTTGATCGCATGTTCGAAATCATGGAAGCCAACAGCGTCGATTTCACCCTGTTCTTCCGCAGCCTGTCGCAACTACACCGCAGCGACGAAGGCGGCGACAGGGCCGCGCGCGACCTGTTTATCGACCGCGCCGCCTTCGATCAGTGGGGCGGGCAATACCGCCAGCGCCTGCAGCACGAGATGACCAGTGACACAGAGCGCGGGCAAGCCATGAATCGCGTCAACCCCAAATACGTGCTGCGTAACTATCTGGCGCAGGTGGCCATCGAAAAGGCCCAGAATAAGGATTTCAGCGAAATCCAGCGCTTACTGTCAGTTTTACGCTACCCGTACGACGAACAACCAGAGCATGCGGCCTATGCGGCTCTGCCGCCCGACTGGGCCAGCCATCTTGAGGTAAGCTGTTCTTCCTGATGGCCCCGACCAACTACCGATTCTTAAGCGAGTGATAAGCCATGCACGATAAAGTCATCCGTTCCGACGCCGAATGGCGCGCCATGCTCGAACCTATGGAGTATCAGGTCACCCGCCACGCTGCCACTGAACGGGCGTTTACCGGCAAGTTCTGGGACCACCACGCAGCCGGGGTGTACACCTGTGTCTGCTGCGAGACACCGCTGTTCCGTTCCGACGCCAAGTTCGATTCCGGCTGCGGCTGGCCCAGCTACTTCGAGGCCATCGATCCGCGCCATGTGACGGAGAAGGTCGACCGTTCCCATGGTATGCTGCGCACCGAAATCCTGTGCGCCGTGTGCGACGCCCATCTGGGCCATGTTTTCCCGGACGGCCCGCCGCCTACCGGTTTGCGTTACTGTATTAACTCTGCTTCCTTGCGCTTCGACCCACAATAACCGAGACACCATGAAATTCCTGTTCGATCTGATTCCGCTGATCCTGTTCTTTGCAGCCTACAAACTGTCAGGTTGGAATGCCGAAGCGGCCCAGCACTTCATCAACACCTATCTGAGCGGCATGGTTTCCGGCGGTTCCGTCACGGCCGAACAGGCCCCCATCGTGATCGCCACACTGGTCGGCATACTGGCCACGATGGCCCAGATTGCCTATATCAAGCTGCAGCGGCGCAAAGTGGACTTCGTGCTGTGGTTCTCGCTGGCCATGTTCGTCTTCTTCGGCGGCCTGACCATCTATCTGCACGATGAGGACTTCATCAAATGGAAACTCAGCATCGTCTACTGGTTCTTTGCCTCCGGCCTGCTAGTTAGCGAATTCGTGTTCAAGAAGAATCTGATGCGCAAATCGATGGAAGAGATCGTCCAGCTGCCCGACCAGATCTGGTCGCGCCTGAATCTGGCATGGATTTGTTTCTTTACTGCAATGGGCTTCCTGAACTGGTATCTGGCCTTCGTGCTGTTCAGAGGCGACACCAGTGCCTGGGTAAGCTTCAAGGCTTTCGGGTCTACCGCCATCATGTTTGTGTTCATCGTGGCCCAGACCATTTATCTGTCCCGTCACATGAAGGATCAGGCATGAGCGATACCCGCCTCGAACGCATGCGCAGCCGCATGGAAGCGGCCCTGCAGCCGCAGGAACTGACGCTGGAAGACGACTCTGCCCTGCACGCCGGCCATGCCGGTGCCGCTTCCGGCGGTGGCCATTACAACGTCAGAATTGTTTCGTTACAATTTGAAGGGCTCAAACTCGTCACAAGACATCGACTCGTGTATGATTCTGTGCACGATATGATGCATAAAGAAATACATGCATTAGCCATAACTGCATTGGCACCGTCCGAAGTATGATGTAACGCGAGGTATGGGCGCTGGCCTATTCGTTTCAGAATAATTGAACAGAAATACAAATAGCCGATCCAACTCCCTGCCTAGCATTTTCGCTTAAACTTTTCCCCTTACAGGAATTAATAATGACCTTCAAGCCAGCCAAGCTGCTGATTGCACTTCTCGCCATTATCGCCGTACCTGCTTTCGCACAGAACGTTGCCGTGGTTAACGGTAAAGCTATCCCAACCTCGCGCGTGGACGCCGTGGTCAAGCAAGTGGTTGCTCAAGGCCAGCAGCCAGATTCGCCACAGCTGCGCGAACTGATCAAGAAAGACCTGATCGGCCGTGAAGTGCTGATGCAGGAAGCGGAAAAACAGGGCTTCTCCAAAGACGCCGCAGTAAAAGCACAACTGGAAAATGCCCGTCAGGCCATCATCATCAACGCACTGGTGGGCGACTACATTAAGAAAAACCCCGTCACCGAAGCCGACATCAAAGCCGAATACGACAAATTTGTGGCCCAGAACGGCGACAAGGAATACCACGTACGCCACATCATGATGGCGACCGAAGCGGAAGCCAACGACGTCATCGCCAAGATCAAGGGCGGCGCCAAGTTCGAAGATCTGGCCAAAAACTCGAAAGACACCGGCTCGGCTGCCAACGGCGGCGATCTGGACTGGGCTGTGCCAGCAGCCTTCCCGCCAGCTTTCTCGGCTGCGTTCGTAGCCCTGCAAAAAGGCCAGGTGACCGAGAAGCCAGTGCAGACGCCTAACGGCTTCCACGTAATCAAAGTGGACGACATCCGCGCTGCCAAGCTGCCTACCCTGGAAGAAGTCAAACCACAGGTTGCCGAAGCGCTGGCACAGAAGAAAGTTCAAGCCTATCAGGAAGAACTGGTCAAAAAAGCAAAAGTGCAGTAATGTTGCACAAGGCGGCGCCCTGCTGGGCGCCGTTTTTGATTTAGCGTTGGTACCATGCACCGCCGAGTGCGATTTCTTGTTTTTTTATAGGATTTAATAATGATGTTGAAGCCAACCCGCATGATGTTAGCCCTGATCGCTGTCGCTGCAGCGCCAGTCTTCGCGCAAAACGTAGCCACCGTGAATGGCAAAGCCATTCCAGCGTCCAAGGTAGATCAGGTGGTCAAACAGGTGGTGGCCCAGGGCCAGCAGCCAGACAGCCCGCAACTGCGTGAAATGATCAAGAAAGACCTTATCGGCCGCGAAGTGCTGATCCAGGAAGCGGACAAACAGGGTTTCGGCACCAAGGCTGAAGTCAAGGCTGCTATCGAAAATGCCCGTCAGAGCATCATCATCAACGCCATGCTGGCCGACTACCTGAAGAAAAATCCCGTCAAGGAAGCCGACATGAAAGCCGAGTACGACAAGTACAAAGCTGCCATGGGCGAAAAAGAATACCACTCGCGTCACATTCTGGTGGCCACCGAGCAGGAAGCCAAAGACATCATCGCCAAGCTGAAAAGCGGCGGCAAATTCGAAGAACTGGCCAAAGTATCGAAGGACGGTTCGGCCAACAACGGCGGCGATCTGGGTTGGATGACTCCAGGCAAACTGGTCAAGCCTTTCGCCGACGCCATGGTTGCCCTGAAAAACGGCGAAATCACCCAGACTCCGGTAAAAACCGAGTTCGGCTTCCACGTAATCAAGATGGAAGAATCGCGCGCAGTCAAACTGCCATCGTTCGAAGAAGTCAAAGGCCAGATCAACGAAGGCATGCAGCAGCGTAAGATCGCTACCCTGCGTGAAGAGCTGATGGCCAAAGCCAAAATCCAGTAAACCGTTTATACGGAATACCAGAAAGCGCCTTGCGGGGCGCTTTTTTATTGCCTGTTCTGACACTTCCCGCTCAACCGATATGACCACCACCCTGCTTTCAACCCTGCGCACCACACTGCTGGCGGTGGCCGAGCCGGCCCATGCACCGGCCATGCGCGCCTACATGCGCGACCAGTTCGACTTTCTGGGGGTACGCACGCCGCAACGGCGCGCGTCCTGCAAACCAGTACTGGCAACGCTCAAGGGCCAGCCTCCGGCACAGCTGCTGGCGCTGGCAGACGTACTCTGGCAGCAGGCCGAACGCGAATTCCAATATGTTGCGATCGACCTGCTGGCACTGCACTGGAAGCAACTCGATACCAGCCACCTGCCCGCCCTGCTGCAGCTGGTACAGCAGCGTTCGTGGTGGGATAGCGTGGACGGGCTGGCGGGCGTGATCGGCGATGTATTGCGGTTCCAGCACGACGGCATGGATCAGGCCATCGCACATGGCGACCACTGGGTACGCCGCATCGCCCTGCTGCACCAGCTAGGCTGGCGCGGCAAGACAGACCATGAGCGCCTTTTCCGCTATGCCATGCAGTGTGCACATGAACAGGAATTTTTCATCCAGAAGGCCATAGGTTGGGCCCTGCGCGACTATGCGCGCCATGATGGGCAGGCCGTGCGCGAGTTCACCGCGCAGCACCAGCAGCAACTGGCACCACTAAGCTACCGCGAAGCGCGCAAGCACCTAGGCTAGCTCGACAGATTCGGAGGCAGAGATTCAAAGAAATTCAGGCTCAGGTCGGGCATTGGTGCAGAGCTTGCTTTGAACTAAGCGAACTCGGCACCAACGCCCGACCTGACCCCGCAATAAGAAAAGCCGGCATATGCCGGCTTTTCTTTGCAACTGCGGCTTAGCCGACGAACTTGCGGGCGTTGCGGAACATACGCATCCATGGCGAATCTTCGCCCCATGCGTCCGGATGCCACGATTGCTGCACAGTGCGGAACACACGCTCGGCGTGCGGCATCATCACGGTGAAGCGGCCGTCTGCCGTGGTCACCGAGGTCAGGCCTTGCGGCGAGCCGTTCGGGTTGTACGGATAGACTTCGGTGGCCGCGCCTCGGTTGTCGATGAAGCGCATGGCCGCTACTGCCTCGCCGATGTTGCCGGTCTGGCTAAAGTCGGCATAACCTTCGCCGTGGGCGATGGCGATGGCCGTCTGGGTGCCCGCCATGCCGTTGAAGAAGATCGACGGCGAATCCAGCACTTCCACCATGGCGAAGCGGGCTTCGAATTTCTCCGACTTGTTGGTGGTGAACTTGGGCCAGGCGTGAGCGCCCGGAATGATGGACTTCAGATTACTCATCATCTGGCAGCCATTGCACACGCCCAGACCGAAGCTGTCAGTACGGGCAAAGAAGCGCGCAAACTGGTCGGACAGAGCGTTGTTGAACAGGATGGTCTTGGCCCAGCCTTCGCCTGCACCCAGCACGTCGCCGTAGGAGAAGCCGCCGACGGCGATGATACCCTGGAAGTCGTCCAGCTTGACGCGGTCCGCAATCAGGTCGCTCATGTGCACGTCGACAGCGGTGAAACCGGCCTGGTGCATCACGTACGCCGTTTCAATATGCGAGTTGACGCCCTGCTCGCGCAGGATCGCCACGCGCGGACGCACGCCGGTGGCGAGGAATGGCGCAGCCACATTTTCGCTCAGGTCGAAGCTGATGCGCGGGGTCATGCCCGGATCGGTTTCATCCAGCAGACGCTCGTATTCAGCATCGGCGCAGGCAGGATTGTCGCGCAGACGGGCGATACGCCAGCTGGTTTCGCTCCACAAACGGTGCAGTGCCAAACGTGGTTGCGAATAAATGGTCTTGGCGTCGCGGGTGAATTCGATCACGCCACGGTCATTCGGCTTGCCGATGATATGGCTGCAGGCACCGAGGTTGTAGCTGCGCAGTACATCCATCACCAGCGACTTCTCGTCGGCGCGTACCTGAATTACGGCACCCAGCTCTTCCGAGAACAGCGCGCGCAGGGTCTGCTCGTTGCGGCGCTCGGCGATCTGGCCAGCCCAGTTCTTGGCATCGCCCTGGTCGGCGCCATGGCCCTGCTCCAGCGTCAGGATGTCGAGGTTGATCGACAGCCCGGCACGGCCCGCAAACGCCATTTCCGTCAGCGTGCCATACAGGCCACCGTCGGAACGGTCGTGGTAGGCCAGCAGCTTGCCTTCCTTGTTCAGTTGCTGGATCGCGGCGAAGAAGCCTTTCAGGTCTTCCGGGCTATCCACGTCCGGTACTTCGTTGCCGAGCTGGCCCATGACCAGCGACAGCGCCGAAGCGCCCATACGGTTTTTACCGCGGCCCAGATCGATCAGAATGATGGAGGTATCACCGAGGTCGGTGCGGATCTGCGGGGTCAGCGACTTGCGCACGTCGTACACAGGTGCGAACGAGGATACGATCAGCGACACCGGCGAGGTCACCGCCTTGCTTTCGCCTTCGTCTTTCCAGGTGGTGCGCATCGACAGCGAATCTTTACCGACCGGGATGGAGATGCCCAGTGCCGGGCACAGTTCCATACCCACGGCTTTCACCGTATCGTACAGCGCGGCATCCTGGCCAGGCTGGCCGCAGGCCGCCATCCAGTTGGCCGACAGCTTGATGTCGGAAATATCGTTAATCGGTGCTGCGGCGATATTGGTCACCGCTTCTGCCACCGCCATACGGCCCGAAGCAGCAGCGTCGATCACGGCCAGCGGGGTACGCTCGCCCATCGCCATGGCTTCACCCAGATAGCCTTCGAAGCTCATCGCCGTTACGGCGCAATCGGCCACCGGCACTTGCCATGGACCGACCATCTGGTCGCGCACCGACATGCCGCCCACAGTACGGTCGCCGATGGTAATCAGGAAAGACTTGTCGCCCACGGTAGGCAGCAGCAGCACGCGCTTGGCTGCTTCTTCCAGATCTATGCCGGTCAAGTCTATGGCCGGGAAGAAGTTCTGCACATGGTGTACGTCGCGCTGCATCTTCGGTGGTTTACCGAGCAGCACTTCCATCGGCATATCCACCGGCGAGTTGCCCAGTTCCGGATCGATCAGCTTGAGCTGGCGTTCTTCGGTGGCAGTACCCACCACGGCGAACAGGCAGCGCTCGCGCTCGCACAGGCCTTGGAACAATGCCAGATTTCCCGGCGCAATCGCCAGTACATAACGCTCCTGCGATTCGTTGGACCAGATCTCTTTCGGCGCCATGCCGCTCTCTTCCAGCGGAATCTTGCGCAGATCGAAAATCGCGCCGCGCTTGGCGTCATTGGTAATTTCAGGGAAGGCATTCGTCAGGCCGCCCGCACCCACGTCGTGGATGGAGATGATCGGATTCTCAGGGCCCAGCTGCCAGCAGCTGTTGATCACTTCCTGGGCACGGCGTTCCATTTCCGGATTACCGCGCTGTACCGAGTCGAAGTCCAGATCGGCCGTATTGGTGCCGGTCGCCATCGACGACGCCGCCGAGCCGCCCATGCCGATGCGCATGCCGGGACCACCCAGCTGCACCAGCAGACTACCCACTGGAATATCGTTCTTGTGAGTGTGCTGGGCCGAGATATTGCCGATACCGCCGGCAATCATGATCGGCTTGTGGTAGCCCATCACCGTGTCATGCGCACCGGCGAACTGCTTGCCGATGTTCTGTTCGTAGGTACGGAAGTAGCCACCCAGTACCGGACGGCCGAATTCGTTGCTGAAGGCGGCGCCGCCAAGCGGGCCTTCGATCATGATCTGCAGTGCCGAAGCGATGCGGTCAGGCTTGCCGTAGGCTTTGCCGCTGTCGCGGTAGTCGGCCACTGGGCCAGTCACGCTGGCATCGTTTTCCCATGCCTGCACGGCACCCGGCAGCATCAGGTTGGAAACGGTGAAGCCGGTCAGGCCAGCCTTGGGCTTGGCGCCACGGCCAGTCGCGCCTTCGTCGCGGATCTCGCCGCCCGCGCCAGTCGAGGCGCCCGGGAATGGCGAAATGGCGGTCGGGTGATTGTGGGTTTCCACCTTCATCAGCGTGTGGGTCAGTTCCGTCACCGGTGCATACTGGTGCGCATCGCCCTGCGGGAAGAAGCGCATTACTTCGGCGCCTTCCATGATGGACGAGTTGTCGCTGTACGCCACCACGGTACCCTTGGGCTGCAGCTGGTGAGTATTTTTGATCATGCCGAACAGCGATTTAGGCTGGGCCACGCCGTCGATGGTCCAGTCGGCGTTAAAGATCTTGTGACGGCAGTGCTCACTATTCGCCTGAGCGAACATCATCAGTTCCACGTCGGTCGGATTGCGGCCAGCTTTGGTGAAGGCGGCGTCCAGATAGTCGATCTCGTCGTCCGACATGGCCAGACCGAGGTCGGTATTGGCTTTTTCCAGCGCTGCCTTGCCGGCGCCGATCACGTCCACCGTTTCCAGCGGACGGGCTTCCAGCGTGCGGAACAGGCCTGCTGCTTCATCCGGATGGCGCAGCACAGATTCCGTCATGCGGTCGTGCAGCAAGGCCGCCACGGCCTGTGCCTGCTCGGCGCTCAGGTGCTTGGTCGCACCGATGCTGCTGCCCAGAATACCGGCCTTCAGGTTGATACGGTAGGCTATGCCACGCTCGACCCGCTTCACATGGGCCATGCCGCAGTTATGCACGATGTCGGTGGCTTTCGAGGCCCATGGCGAGATGGTGCCCAGGCGGGGAATCACGAAGAATTCCTCGACCGCGCCTTCGGTGTTGTCGGCATGCGCAGGCTCACCGTAGGTCAGCAGCGCGCCCAGACGGCTGCTGTCGTCGTCGGACAGTGGCGCCGAGGCATCGATAAAGTGGACGAAGCGCGCCTGAACGGCGGCAATGGCAGGCAGCACAGCTTGCAGTTGGGTCAACAGGCGTTGGCTACGGAAAGCGGACAGGGCGTTGGAGCCCGGCAGAATCAACATGGTTGGAAGAAGGTTGATGCAGCGAGGCTGCGGATTAAAGGGCGATGAGGCATGAGGACATGTCTTACTACTTGAATTGCAGAATTCCTGTGCGCGCATTATACCCTTTACCACGCTGCCTATACAGCGCCAGATCAGACAAAAACTGCCTCCAAAGCAACATTTTTGACCTTTTCAGGGCCGTATATTGACCAAAAATGGCGCTTTCAGCGTGTTTTGGTAACATTTTGCATTGCCTTAGAGTATGCTAGATTCAACTTTAACTAAGTACGCTAAGATGGCCGAAAATAGTGATTTGTCAGTGTTGATCGTCGATCCCAATCCTGGCATGCGCGGCAACCTGCACAATAAGCTCGCACAGGCCGGCATCACCAAGATCGACTACGCGGTCAGCTCTGGCACAGCCATCCGGCAGCTGGCCAAGAAACCGTTCGATATCGTGTTGTGCGAGTACGATCTGGGCAATGGCAGTGGCGAGCAGAATGGCCAGGATGGCCAGCAGCTGCTAGAAGACCTGCGCGCCCATAAATTGCTACCGCCATCGAGCATCTTCATCATGCTGACCTCGGAAGGGGTGTACAGCAAGGTGATAGGCGCGGCTGAATTGACGCCCACCGATTACGTTCTCAAGCCCTTCACGGTAGACATGCTGCAGCAGCGCATGCGCCGTGCCATCAGCCGCCGCGCTGTGTTCCTGCCCGTGCACCAGCTGGCCGAAGCGGGCAACGTTGCCAAAGCCATCAGCGAATGCCGCAGCCGCGAAGCTGCCAACCCGGCCTATGCGACCGACTTCGCCCGTTTGCGCGCCGAACTGCTGATGAGCCAGGGCGAATATGCCGAGGCAGAGACGGTGTATCAGGTCATCGTCATGAACCGCGCCATTGCCTGGGCCCAGATGGGGGTGGCGCGCTGCCAGTTTGCCCAGGAAAAATACCCGGACGCCTGTGCCACGCTGGAAAACCTGCTGGCCTCCAACCCCAAATTCATGTCGGCCTATGACCTGCTGGCACGTACCCATGAGGCCATGGGCGCACAGGAAACCGCCAAAAAGATATTGGAAGACGCCGTGGCGATCTCGCCGAATCTGGTGGGCCGGCTGCGCCATCTGGGCGAGGTTGCGCTGGAAACAGGCGATGTCACGGCAGCCGAAAAAGCTTTCAAACAGGTGGTGGCCAAAGCCAAGTATTCAGAATTCCGCGATCCGGAAGATCACGTCAAACTGGTCAGGACGCTGGTAGCCAAGGGCGATACGGGCCAGATCAGCGGGGTCATCCGCGACATGGAACGCTCACTGCGCAGCAGCGCCAACGTCGATGCCTGCCGCGCAGTGGCTGCCGGCATGCTGCATGAAATGACCGGCAACCGTAAAGGCGCTGCCACCGAATTCACCAATGCGGTCAGCGCCATCGCCGTCAGCCGCGGCCTATCGACCGGCCTCAAGGTTGGCGTGGTGCATAGCTGCCTGAACGCGGAACTCGATGCGCAGGCATCCGAGCTGATGATCAGCCTGATGAACGATACGGACAGCGGGGTATCGATGGACGATGCCGTGCAGGTATTCGAGCAAGCTGGCCGCCACGATCTGGCCGAAGGCATGAGCAAGGAAATCAAGCATCAGGTGGCAGAGCTGATCGAGCACGCTTCGGAGCAGCGCAGCCAGGGCGACCTGCGCGCCGCAGTCGATACGCTCAATGCCGGTCTGCGCAAGGCACCGGCCAATATGTCGCTGGCACTGGCCGCCACCTCGGCCACCCTCAAGCAGCTTGATGATCTGGGCTGGGAAGCCCAGCTAGGCAAGCATTGCGCCGCCCTGCTGGGCCGCATGCGCCTGCTCGACCCGCACCATGCCGCGCTGGCACAGCTGGAAGCGCAGTTTGCGCACACCCAGCGCAAGTACGGGATTTCTGCGCTGTTGGAATCAGAGCATCAGCGTACCGGGGATGTTCGACCAGTAGGCGATCAGGTACCACGAGATAAAGTACAGAGCGCATAAAGCAGCAGCTGACTGGATGGCTGCATGGGTCCGGGCGCCGGCGCGCAATAATCGAGTAAGCGTACGCACTGTATTCTCCGCTGTCGTCATTTAGTGAAGCCATGACTGTACGCGTGCCGGCCTGCTGCGCCAAGCAAGCGCGGCCGGGTATCGCCAGATAGTACCAGGGGTAGCACCATCCGGCGCAGACTGGACCTGTCAGTCCGCGCCCTCCTGCCCGTAGCCGCCACCGCCCGGTGTCTCGATCACAAACATGTCGCCTGCCTGCATCTCGGCCTTGCCGATATGGGGCAAGCTCTCCACGCCGCCATCGGCGCGCACCACGCTGTTGCGGCCGCAGGCCCCGGCACTGCCGCCAGCCATGCCGAATGGCGCATACACCCGGTTATTCGACAGGATAGCAGCCGTCATCGGCTCAAGGAAGCGCACTTTGCGTACCCCGCCATCGCCGCCATGCCAGCGCCCTGCTCCGCCGCTGCCGCGCCGTATGGTATAGCTCTCCAGCCGCACCGGGAAACGGAACTCCAGTATCTCCGGATCGGTCAGGCGCGAGTTGGTCATATTGGTCTGTACCACGCTGGTACCGTCAAAGCCGGGACCGGCGCCGGAACCGCCGCTGATGGTTTCGTAATACTGGTAGCGTGCATTACCGAAGGTGAAATTATTCATCGTGCCCTGCGCCGCTGCCATCACGCCCAGCGCGCCATACAGCGCGTTGGTGATGCAGGTCGAGGTTTCGACATTGCCCGATACTACCGAAGCAGGATAATGCGGGTTCAGCATGGAACCGGCAGGAATGCTGACCTTGAGCGGTTTGAGACAGCCGGCATTGAGCGGAATATCGTCGTTGACCAGGGTGCGGAACACATACAGCACGGCAGCCATGCAGACGGCGGATGGCGCGTTGAAGTTGTTCTCCAGCTGGGCCGACGTACCGGCAAAATCGATCTCCGCGCTGCGCTCCGCCTGATTGACACGGATCGCCACCTGGATGCGGGCGCCGTTATCGAGCTCCAGCGTGTAACTGCCGTCCTGCAGCGCGCTGATTACGCGGCGTACGGCTTCTTCCGCGTTATCCTGCACATGGCCCATATAGGCCTGCACCACCTCCAGCCCGAAGTGGGCCACCATTTTGCGCAGCTCTTCCACGCCCTTCTGGTTGGTCGCAACCTGCGCCCGCAAATCCGCCATGTTCTGGTCCGGATTGCGGGCCGGATGGCGCGCCGATGCCAGCAACGCGCGGGTTTCCTCTTCACGCAGCCGGCCGCCAGCGGCGCCGTCGACCAGTTTGAAATTATTGATCAGCACACCCTCGTCCTCGATCACGCGCGAATCCGGCGGCATGGAACCCGGCGTGGTGCCGCCGATATCGGCATGGTGGCCGCGCGAACCCACGTAGAACAGCAGCGTGGTCCCCGCTTCGTCGAACACCGGCGTAATCACTGTCACGTCCGGCAAATGGGTGCCGCCGTTGTAGGGATCGTTGAGCATGTACACGTCGCCGGCATGCATGCGCCCCGCGTTCTCGCGCATCACCGTCTTGATGCTCTCGCCCATGGAGCCGAGGTGCACCGGCATGTGCGGCGCGTTGGCGATCAGGTTGCCGTCGGCGTCGAAGATGGCGCAGCTGAAGTCCAGCCGCTCCTTGATGTTGACCGAATACGCGGTATTTTGCAGGCGCAGGCCCATCTGCTCGGCGATGGACATAAACAGGTTATTAAAAATTTCCAGCATCACGGGATCGGCGCTGGTGCCGATGGCGCGCCGTTCCGGCAGCGCGGCGACACGGCGCAGCACCAAATGGTCGTGCGGTGTCACCTCGGCCTGCCAGCCCGCTTCCACGATGGTGGTGGAATTCTGTTCGGCGATGATGGCGGGGCCCTTGATCACATCACCGATGCGGGTATGCTCGCGCGAATACAAACTGGTCTGACGCCACTTTCCGCCCGTGTACATGGGCACGACCGCCTGCGGCAGCAGCCCCGTCATGCGGCGCGGCGCCGGTTCCACCGATTCGGCAGGCGCGTCCGACTTGCCGATCGCTTCCACCGATACGGCTTCCACCATCAGGCCGCGTGCGGGCATCAGGAAGGAGTAGCGCTTGCGGTAGGCCGCCTCGAACTGGGCCTGCATGCTTTCCAGACTGTCGAACAGCACGATCAGCGCGCTATCCGTGCCCTCGTAGCGCAGGTGTACGCGGCGCATCAGGACGATGCGTTCCTGCGCCACTCCCTGTGCCAGCAGATCATTGCTGGCCTGCGCCCCCAGCTGCTCCAGCCGCTGCGCCACCTGCGCCAGTGCTGCCTCGGCCAGTTTGACTTCTACCGCCGCTTCGCGCATGGCGCTCTGATCGGCCAGCCCCATGCCGTAGGCCGACATCACGCCAGCCAACGAGTGTACGAACACCGTCTTCATGCCCAGCGCATCGGCCACCAGACAGGCGTGCTGGCCGCCTGCGCCACCAAAACTGGTCAGCACATATTCCGTCACATCGTGGCCGCGCTGCACGGAAATCTGCTTGATGGCGTTGGCCATATTGCCTACCGCAATATCCAGAAAGCCTTCTGCCACCTGCTCTGCGCTGGTTTCGCGTCCCGTGGCACGGGCAATCTCTTCTGCCATTGCACCGAAACGGGCGCGCACCGCAGTCGTATCCAGTGCCTGCCTGCCGTCTGCGCCGAACAGATGGGGGAAGTAACGCGGCTGTATTTTTCCCAACATGACGTTGCAGTCGGTGACTGCCAGCGGGCCGCCGCGCCGGTAGCTGGCCGGGCCGGGATTGGCGCCCGCGCTGTCCGGCCCGACGCGGTATCGGCTACCATCGAAATGCAGTATCGAGCCGCCGCCGGCGGCCACGGTATGGATGCTCATCATGGGCGCGCGCATGCGCACACCGGCCACCTGCGTCTCAAACACGCGCTCGAACTCGCCCGAAAAATGGGACACGTCGGTGGAGGTGCCACCCATATCGAAACCGATTACCTTGTCGAAGCCGGCCAGCTGGCTGGCCCGCACCATACCGACGATGCCGCCGGCTGGCCCACTGAGGATGCTGTCCTTGCCCTGGAAGGCACGTGCGTCCGTCAACCCGCCATTCGATTGCATGAACTGCAAATTCACGCCGGGCAGTTCGTTCGCCACCAGATCAACGTAGCGGCGCAGAATCGGCGACAGATAGGCATCCACCACCGTGGTATCGCCGCGCGCTACCAGCTTCATCATCGGACTGACCTGATGCGATACGGAGATCTGGCTAAAGCCAATCTCACGCGCCAGCTCCGCTACCTGGCGCTCATGCTCGGTATAGCGGTAGCCATGCATGAAGATGATGGCCAGCGAGCGCAAGCCCTGGTCGTAGGCAGCCTGCAGCCCGGCTCTGGCTTGTGCCAGATCGAGTGCCTGCACGGTATCGCCATGCGCGCCCATGCGCTCATCTATCTCGACCACCTGCTGATAGAGCAGCTCGGGCAGCACGATATGGCGGTCGAACAGACGCGGGCGGTTCTGGTAGGCGATGCGCAGCGCATCGCCAAAACCGCGGGTAATCGCCAGCGCAGTAGGCTCGCCTTTGCGTTCCAGCAGCGCATTGGTTGCCACCGTCGTGCCCATCTTGACCGCGCCAATCTGCTGTACCGGCACCGCCTGCCCGGCGGCTATGCCCATCAGCTGGCGGATGCCGGCCACCGCTGCATCGGCATAGTGTTCCGGATTTTCCGACAGCAGCTTCAGGGTACGCAGACTGTCATCCGGCGCTTTGGCCACGATATCGGTGAACGTACCGCCACGATCTATCCAGAACTGCCAATCCATACCTGCCTCGCGACAATGAAAGAAGCGCCTATTGTAGTAGCAGCGGCAGCTCCCGTGCACAAGCGGAGCGACATAATTTCGATGCTAGAATTACTGCATGAATCCACTCTATACCGTCGCCGAGATCCGTGCGATTGAACAGGCCGCGGCAGCCACCCTGGCGCCGGGCGTGCTGATGCAGCGGGCCGGCCAGGCCGCCGCCAATACCGCGCTCGACATGCTGCCCGGTGCCGCCAGCGGCGCCCGCGTGCTGGTGCTGGCTGGGCCAGGCAATAACGGTGGCGATGCGCTGGAAGCCGCGGCCCATCTGGCCTTTGCCGGCGCCCGCGTCACCATACTCCACTACGCAGCGGCAGCAGCCAACTCGCCGGAGCGGCAGGCAGCGCTACAGCGTGCCATGTCGTGCGACGCGCAGTTTGCGGACTACCACGGGGAGCTGGCCGGTTCGCAGCCATGGTCGCTAGTGATCGATGGCCTGTTCGGCATAGGCCTGCAACGGCCGCTCAGCGGAGAATTCCGGCTGCTGGCAGAACAAATCAACCTGCTGCGCACTCAGATACTGGCACTGGACGTGCCCAGCGGGCTCGATGCCGATACGGGAACTGTAGTAGGCCCGCAAGGCGTGGCGCTGCGTGCCACCCGCACGCTGACCTTCATCGCCGACAAGCCCGGCCTGCATACGGCGGACGGGCGCGATCATGCAGGTATGGTCGATGTCGCCAGCCTCGACATCGACTGCGCGCTGGTGCCGCCCGCGCATCTGCATCTGAACGACGTAAGCTATTTCACCCGCCACCTGCGTAGCCGCAGGCAGAATAGCCATAAAGGCAGCTATGGCAATGTGGCCGTACTGGGCGGCGCGGAGGGCATGGCGGGTGCGCCGATACTGGCGGCGCGCATGGCGCTGCATGCCGGCGCGGGGCGCGTGTATGCGCTGTTTGCTGACACCGCCCTGCCCTATGACGCCGGGCAGCCAGAGCTGATGTGCCGCACGGCTGCCGGCTATGATTATTCTGGCGCCACTATCGTTGCGGGGCCAGGACTGGGCGGCTCGGAGCACGCGCGCCAGCTGCTGGCCAAAATCATCGCTACCGATACGCCGCTGCTGCTTGACGCCGACGCCCTGAATCTGGTCGCTGGCGACAGCGCTTTGCAGACTGCCTTGCAAACCCGCCCAACCATGGCAGTCCTGACGCCCCACCCGCTGGAAGCGGCCCGGCTCGCAGGCATCAGCCTCGGCGAAATCCAGTCCGACCGCGTGCAAGCCGCGCGCCGGCTGGCAGCCCGGTTCAATGCAGTGGTGGTTTTAAAAGGTTCGGGCAGCGTCATTGCCAGCCCCACTGGCGAAGCGGTCATCAACAGCACCGGCAATGCGGCACTGGCCACAGCCGGCACCGGCGACGTACTGGCAGGCCTGTGCGGCAGCCTGCTGGCGCAAGGCTGGCCTCAGTGGCAGGCTGCACTGGCTGCGGTTTGGCTGCATGGCATGGCTGCTGATGTACTGGTTACAGAAAGCGGCAATGCCATCGGCCTTACTGCCAGCGAGCTGATACCGGCGATACGCACGGCCATCAACCGCATGGCAGCGCACCATGCGTTCTAAACCAGCCGCCCTGCCGCTATAGTCAGGGTGCGGTCGCAGCGCGCCGCCATGCTTTGATCGTGCGTGACCAGCACCAGCGTGGAACCATGCTGGCGATTCAGCTCGAACATCAGCGCGATCACGGATTCGCCGGTGGCGGCATCGAGGCTGCCCGTCGGTTCGTCGGCAAACAGCAAAGGCGGCTCCGTTACAAAAGCCCGTGCCAGTGCAACGCGCTGCTGCTCGCCACCGGACAGATATTTGGGATAATGGCGCAGACGGCTGGCCAAGCCTACCCGTTCCAGCATCGCCTCGGCACGCGCTCTGGCATTCGCGACACCGCGCAGCTCCAGCGGCAGCATGACATTTTCCAGCGCCGTCAGATGTGCCAGCAGCTGGAACGACTGGAACACAAAGCCCAGGCCCTCCTTGCGCAACAAGGCACGGCCATCTTCATCCAGCCCATAGATATCCACGCCATTGATCAGCACTGTGCCCTCACTGGGCGTATCCAGCCCCGCCAGCAGTCCGAGCAAGGTCGATTTGCCGGAACCTGAAGCGCCCACAATCGCAAGCGTCTCCGCCTGTTGCACGGTAAAATCGAGGGGATGAAGTATGGTCAGCTCGCCGCTCGCATCGGCCACCCGCTTGGCGAGGCCGCGTACTTCAATGGCTGCATGGGCTGTAGCGCCAGAGGCCATAGCAGGATACAGTTGGGTGGAACGTTCAGGAAAATCAGGCATGCTTAAAAGCTTAAATCGTTTATCGGGATTGCGCACTTTGTCTCAATACCTGACACAGTGTTGCGCCATAGCCTTGGCGGCTACGCTGGGCATTGCGTCGGGCAGCGCCTATTCTGCACCAAAAACCGTTCTGGTGCTGGGAGATAGTTTATCGGCCGAGTACGGGCTGGCGCGCGGTACGGGCTGGGTGGCACTGGCCGAAGAAAAGCTGCGCAGCCAGAAAATCGAAGCGACCATAATCAACGCCAGCGTGAGTGGCGAAACCACCAGTGGTGGCCGCAGCCGCCTGCCTGCGCTGCTGGAGAAATACAAGCCTGCGCTGGTCGTCATCGAACTGGGCGCCAACGACGGCTTGCGTGGCCTGCCAGTTGCAGCTGCCGAAGCCAATCTGCTGGCCATGAGCAGCGCTGCGCAAAAGGCGGATGCGCACGTGATGCTGATTGGGATGCGCATGCCGCCCAATTATGGCCGCGACTACACCGAACGCTTCTTTGCCATGTATGGCACGCTGGCGAAACAGATCAAGGCACCGCTGGTGCCCTTCATGCTGGAAGGCGTAGCTGACAAGCCCGAATTGATGCAGCCGGACCGCCTGCATCCTCTTGCCAGCGCCCATCCTGCCATCCTCGCCAACATCTGGCCTACCTTGCAGAAGTCACTCAAAGCGAAATGAAATACCCGGAAGTTCTCAAGCTCGAACAGGTGCTGCCCCAGCTGGAGCAGTTCGATGCCATCATCGATGCACGCAGCCCGTGCGAATACGCGATCGACCATTTGCCAGGCGCGATCAACGCACCAGTGCTCGACGATGCCCAGCGCATCACTGTCGGCACCATGTACAAACAGGTTGGTTCATTCGAAGCCAAGAAGCTTGGTGCAGCGCTAGTGGCAAAGAACGTGGCCCATCACATCGAAACATTATGGATGGATCAGCCGCGCGAGTGGCGTCCGCTGATCTACTGCTGGCGCGGCGGCAACCGCAGCGGCGCCATGGCCCACATCCTCGCCAAGATAGGCTGGCCGGTAGTGCAGCTGGATGGCGGCTACAAGTCCTTCCGCGCGCATGTCAATGCAGAGCTGGAACAGACGCCGGAATTCAATTTCAAGGTGATCTGCGGCACCACCGGTAGCGGCAAAAGCCGCATGCTGGAAGTGCTCGCGGCACAGGGCGCACAGGTGCTCGATCTGGAGCAGCTTGCCGCCCACCGCGGCTCGGTACTGGGCGGCTTGCCCAGCCAGCCCCAGCCCAGCCAGAAGGCTTTTGAAACGGCGATCTGGAATAGCTTGCGCCGTTTCGACCCGCTACGCCCAGTATTCGTCGAAGCGGAAAGCAAAAAAGTGGGCAATCTGCGCGTTCCGGCAGCGCTGATGGAGCGCATGCGCAGTTCCGACTGCATCGCCATGAGCCTGAGCCGCGCCGACCGCGTGCGCCTGCTGATGGAGGACTATCAGCACTTTACCAGCGATGCCGCAGCCCTAAACGAACAGCTTTCGTATCTGACGCCATTGCATGGCCATGAGCGCATCAAATGCTGGCAAGCCATGGCCAACGCCGGCGACATGATCACGCTAGTGGAGCAACTGCTGGCGGAACACTACGATCCGGCCTATCTGCGCTCTATCGACCGAAATTTCGTCCGTTATGGACACGCGCAGGAACTTGTACTTCAAGCCATTGACGCGGCCAGTTTCGTCGCAGGAGCACAAATCCTGATGAGCAAAGACTAAAGGCCAACACTGCGCGCATTCGCAGCGAAATAACCCGGCGCCATAAATTGCCAATCGGTTAAAATTATCAATTTATTAGCTGCCCTTTTCAAGGCGACGCTCCCCTAGCCGGCCGTTGCGGGATTCCTTTATCCGAGGCGCAAGCCTGTGCGCTGTATAGCAACGCCCGCTAGTTTTCAAATTCTTGCTCGATTAAACAGAATGAAACTAGTTTTCAAGATATTTGGCGTCACAACGCTGTGCGGCGCCGCCCTCGTGTATGCAGGCGTAAGCGGCCTGCTCTTTCAAATCTGGCCCACCAGCCTCCATGACCAGGCCCTGAACGTATCGCCAGAAGTCACACAGCGCTTGCGCTTGCTACAAGCTGAACAAAAGTTCTGCGCCGATCCAGCCAATTTCTACCCGGGCGCCATCGACGAAGCCCACCGCGCTGCAGCGCAGGCACTGGTAGACCAGACTATCGCTCGCCTGATCGTCGAACTCCCCAAAGAGCCACGGCGCGCCACCGTGCTGAGGACTTTAAAGACAGCGCTAGGAGCAGTGAACAACGGAGACTCGGAAGATCGGGATCAGACACTCCATTATTTCCAGAAGATACTGAACATCTGTGGCATGGAAAATTCCGGCGAACTGTTCAACGTATGGCGCTACGGCTTCCCTTTAGGCTGGTTTGCTTAATCTGAAATCGGATTAAAAGCAAAAAGCCGGCATCAAGCCGGCTCTTCTTTTGCAGCATCTGCTGACCGGCCCAGACCGGTCAGCACTGCACATTATTTCACTTCCACTACCGTCGCTTTGGCAATAGGCTTGAGGATCTTCACTTTAGCCTTCTGCTTCAGCAGCTCGATGTAGTCGTGCATTTCCTGCTGCGCTACGATGTTATTGATCTGCTCCGCTTCGGCTTTGCGACGCTCTTCATCCTGCACGGCAGGCTGCTGCACCTTGCTGATGCGGTACACGCCATAGCCCAGACCCGGTACGTCCACGCCCACATAAGCTGGCAGCCTGGTGGTATCGGCCTTCATGATGTCCTGCAGTGCCAGACCGTTGATACCTTCCGGCTTGGAACGCGATACCAGCTTGGCAGCAGCAAAGCCCGTAGCATCGCCCGATTTCTTGAACGCAGCCAGCTTGTCGGCACCCGTCTTGGCAGCCAATTTGGCAGCCTCTTCCATGGTCACGCGCTGACGGATAGCCGCATCAACTTCAGCCAGCGGACGTTTGCTGGCAGGCTTGAATTCGACGATACGGCCAGCCACCAGCGTGCTCGGGGCCGTTTCCACAGCTTCCGTATTGCGCTTGCTGCTGATCGATTCGTTCGAGAACAGCGCAGTCAGGAACTTGGGGTTGTTGTATGGCGCAGCTGCGGCGGCAGCGCCCGGGGTACGGCTAACGTTGGCAGCCGTTTCAATTTTCAAGCCCAGCTTGTCAGCTACCGGCTTCAGGCTGTCCGCCTGTTCGTACACGGTGTTCGAGAAGGTTTCAGCCATTTCCGAATATTTCTTGGCAGCTTTCTGCTTTTTCAGCACGGCGGCCACTTCGGTCCTCACTTCTTCCAGGGGTTTTACCACAGCAGGCTTCAGTGCCGTCACGGTCAGCACGTGGAAACCGTAGTCCGACTGTACCGGATCGCTGATTTCACCCTGCTTGAGTTTCAGAACAGCAGCTTCCACCGGCGCAGGCAGCGTACCTTTGGTGACGACATCGAGGTCGCCGCCTTGCTCGGCCGATACGGCATCATCCGATTTGGCCTTGGCCACTTTGGCGAAGTCGGCAGGTGCCTTGCGCAGCTCGGCCACGATGGCTTCCGCTTTGGCTTTGGCGGCAGCTACTTCGGCAGCGCTGGCGCCTTTTTTCACAGCAACCAGCACGTGCGCTGCGCGGCGGCTTTCCGGCGCAGTGAAACCAGCCTGATTGGCGTTGTAATAAGCAGCGACATCAGCATCGGTTACGCTAATCTGGCTCAGCACCGAGTCGCTATTGAAGACCACGTATTCGATCTTGGCTTGCTCCGGTACTTCGAAGAACTTGGCGTTTTTGTCGTAGAAGGCCTTGACCATCTCGTCGGTCACTTTGACCTGTGGCACGAAATCAGCCACTGGCAGCAACAGTTCCTGCACTTCGCGCTCCTGCGCGCCGATATCGGACAGGGTTTTGGCCACTGCGCGCGGCGCGAAGCCGGTAGCCTGAATGGCGTTGCCCAGCTGTTGCAACGTCAGGTCGCGGCGCAGGCGCTGGTCGTACATGGAAGGCGTCATGCCCTGTGCGGCCAGTATCGATTTATAACGCTCCATGTCGAAGGCACCTTCGCCGCCGAACTGTTCCTTGATAACGCGCTGCAGCAGCGCATCGCTCACGGTCAGGTGCGAACGCAGCACTTCGGCGGCAATGGCCCGCTCGGCGATCAGCTGGTCCAGCAGATTCTGCTTGAACTCAGGCGTGTCGAACATTTTCTGGTCGAACTGGGCGCCCAGACGCTGGCGGTAATTGTCCAGCTGGTTACGCACAGCGTTATCGAATTCCTGCTGGGTCAGCGGTTTGCCATCGATTTTGGCGATCGTATTGGCGTCGTCGCCGAAGCTCTTGTAGCTACCGATGCCGACGAAGGCAAACGACGGGACGATGATGATCGCCAGGAAAATCTGCATCAGGCGTTGATGGGTACGAATAAATTCAAACATGGTCTGCCAATTCGGATTGAGTGGGACTTGCACATACAAAAAAGGCGAACTCGCGTTCGCCGATTCCAGTTGGCCGATTTTACAGTGCAGCCCCCTCTATAGCAAGTGTAAATCCTTGGCAAAACAGACACATTGCAACGGCCATAAATCAAAAGGCCCGCCTAAGCGAGCCCTGGCGACGCAAGTGCTGAAATCAGCCCTGACGGCGGCGGCGTGCGACCACACCCAGCAGCGCCAGACCGCCCAGCAGCATGCCGTAGGTTTCAGGTTCAGGCACGGCAGCGACGGTCACGCGGTCCAGCAGCGCGCCTTTGTTGTCATTTCCCTGATCGATAAAGCTGAAGCCCACCTTGCCGGTGCCGGTGGCCGTGTAATTCATGCTGAAAGTCTGGAAGCCGTCAGTGGCGGCACGGGTGAAAGTCTGGCTGCCACTGCCAAAATTGACCACTACCGTATCCATGCCGGCAGCACGGTGGTTGCCGGCCAGATCAAAACTCAGGGTATAGGTCATGCCATTCACCACATTGATGGAGTTGGCGAAAATACCCGCTTTATTGGTCGAGCCGTCCAGATCAATATAATGCCCATTGCCAGGCACCAGATCGAAAAAGCCGGGCGCTCCAATCACATCGACCGTGCCGCCGCTGACAGACCAGCCGCCATTAAATGCAATCGCATTCAGGCCTAGCGTATCCGTATCGAAATTATCACTGAACAGTGGAGCAGCCTGCGCTGCCGATGCGCCAAGCACGGCTGCAGCGATGACGATTGTTTTAAAACCCATAATGCACCCCCTATAAAAAATATTCAATTAAGAACGTGGTTAACGTTCAAATATCTTACAAGGGAGCTAATAAAACCCTGCGCACGATACGATAAGTAAATTTCTATTTCCGGATGAATAAAAATTACTGCGTTTAATAATCGCGTGCACAAAAGAAAAACCCCGCAGCTAATATTTAGCTGCGGGGTATCTTGTTCTTGGCGGAGCGGACGGGACTCGAACCCGCGACCCCCGGCGTGACAGGCCGGTATTCTAACCAACTGAACTACCGCTCCTATACGAGTACTGTGGTTTTGTTGGCGGAGCGGACGGGACTCGAACCCGCGACCCCCGGCGTGACAGGCCGGTATTCTAACCAACTGAACTACCGCTCCAGCAAAACACACTAGGTACTGCTAACTACTCTTTACTGCATGCTACTTCTTACTACTCCCGCAAAACTGGTGGGCGGTGAGAGGCTCGAACTCCCGACCTAAGCCTTGTAAGGGCTCCGCTCTACCAACTGAGCTAACCGCCCAATTTCGCGCTTTGGTGAGCTTGCTGACATCAGCTGCTCACCGAAGTCCGTTAGTTTACAGCATCTTTCAAAGCTTTACCAGCTTTAAATTTAGGAACTTTTGCTGCTTCGATGGTGATTTCTTCTTTGGTACGTGGATTGCGGCCGGTACGGGCAGCGCGCTCGCTTACCGAGAAGGTGCCGAAGCCAACCAGGGTGACGCTGTCGTTCTTCTGCAGGGTGGTGGTTACGCCATCGATCACCGCGTCCAGTGCGCGAGCCGCAGCCGCTTTCGAAATATCAGCGGTCGCTGCGATATGGTCGATCAATTCAGTCTTATTCAAAGCAATTCCCCGTCACAAAGGTTATATCGTTTTAGCCTGCGATAGCGTGCATTTAACTGCAACTAGCAGGTCTGGAAAAATCTCAGGCAGTATTAAACAAGCCAGCCTGTACTTGTGTCAAGGACTGCACTATAGAAATACCCCTCAAAATAACAAACGGGCGCTATAAAAGCGCCCGTTTGTGGTGTTAGCGAGAATTAATCGCTGTTTTGCCTAAGAAATAAGCTGCAAGCCCATCAGTGTTTCACCACCTCAGTCTGGCCATCAGTCTTCGCTGCCGCAGCAGCGACAGCTTCAACTGGTGCAGTTTCGGCCAGCGGTTCAGGCAGGCGTTCCAGTGCAATTTCCAGCACTTTGTCGATCCAGCGTACCGGTACGATTTCCAGCTTGTTCTTCACATTGTCCGGAATATCGGCCAGATCCTTGACGTTCTGCTCGGGGATCAGCACGGTTTTGATGCCGCCACGCTGGGCCGCCAGCAGTTTTTCTTTCAGACCACCGATAGGCAGGACTTCGCCGCGCAGAGTGATTTCACCCGTCATGGCCACGTCGGCGCGCACCGGAATGCCGGTGAAGACCGACACCATGGCCACCGTCATGGCAGCGCCGGCCGATGGACCATCTTTCGGCGTTGCACCTTCCGGTACGTGGATGTGGATGTCGCTCTTCTCAAACACTTCGTTCTTGATGCCGAGGCGCTGGGCACGGCTACGCACCACGGTACGGGCCGCTTCGATCGACTTCTTCATGACGTCGCCCAGCGTACCGGTACGTATCACGCCGCCCTTGCCCGGCATCGACACGGCTTCAATGGTCAGCAGATCGCCGCCCACTTCGGTCCAGGCCAGACCCACCACCTGGCCGATCTGGTTTTCCTTCTCGGCCACGCCGAAATCGTAGCGCCGCACGCCGAGGAATTTATCCAGATTTTTCGAGGTGACAGCAATCTTCTTGTCCGATTTCTTCAGCAGCAGCATCTTCACCACCTTGCGGCAGATCTTCGATACTTCACGCTCGAGTGAACGCACACCGGCTTCCCGCGTGTAGTAGCGGATGATGTCGCGCAATGCCGATTCAGCTACCGAAATCTCGTCCTCTTTCAGACCATTGTTCTTGATCTGTTTCGGCAGCAGATAACGCTGGGCTATGCTGGTTTTCTCGTCTTCCGTGTAACCCGACAGACGGATCACTTCCATACGGTCCAGCAGTGCTGGCGGGATGTTGTACGAGTTAGAAGTCGCCACAAACATCACATCGGACAAGTCGAAATCAACTTCGATGTAATGGTCCGAGAAGGTGTGGTTCTGTTCCGGATCGAGCACCTCCAGCAGCGCCGACGAAGGGTCGCCGCGGAAGTCCGCGCCCATCTTGTCGATTTCGTCGAGCAGGAACAGCGGATTGCGCACGCCCACTTTGGCCAGCGATTGCAGCACCTTGCCCGGCATCGAACCGATGTAGGTACGACGATGACCGCGAATCTCGGCTTCGTCGCGCACGCCGCCCAGCGCCATGCGCACGAACTTGCGGTTGGTCGCACGGGCGATCGACTGGCCCAGCGAGGTTTTACCCACGCCCGGAGGACCAACGAAGCACAGGATAGGTGCTTTCAGCTTGTCCACACGCTGTTGCACTGCCAGATATTCGAGGATACGTTCTTTGACTTTCTCCAGACCATAGTGGTCGCCTTCCAGTACCTTCTCGGCATTGGACAGATCGTTGTTGACCTTGGATTTTTTCTTCCATGGCAGGCTGACCAGCGTATCGATGTAATTGCGCACCACCGTCGCTTCGGCCGACATCGGCGACATCAGCTTGAGCTTTTTCAGTTCGGCATTGGCTTTGTCCAGTGCCTCTTTCGGCATCTTGGCAGCAGCCACTTTCTTTTCCAGCTCGTCCAGATCAGCACCGTCTTCGCCCTCGCCCAGTTCTTTCTGGATGGCTTTGACCTGCTCGTTCAGATAGTACTCGCGCTGCGATTTCTCCATCTGGCGTTTGACGCGGCCGCGGATACGTTTTTCCACCTGCAGAATATCGAGCTCGCCTTCCAGCTGACCCAGCAGATGCTCCAGACGCTTGGTCACGCTGAAGATTTCCAGGATCACCTGTTTCTGTTCGAGCTTGAGCGGCAGATGGGCGGCCACCGTGTCGGCCAGACGGCCGGCATCATCGATACCCGACAGCGAAGCGAGTATCTCTGGTGGAATTTTCTTGTTGAGTTTGACGTACTGGTCAAACTGCTGAACGATGGCGCGGCGCATCGCTTCGATTTCCGAATCGTCGCCCTGCTCCGAATCGAGCGGCGTCAGATCGGCCACGAAGTGTGCCGGCGTATCGGTGATACGGTTGATGCGTGCACGCTGAGCGCCTTCTACCAGCACCTTGACGGTGCCGTCCGGCAGTTTCAGCATTTGCAGAATATTGGCCACGCAGCCGATTTCATAGATATCGGAAGCAGAAGGTTCGTCCTTGGCAGCGGCTTTTTGGGCGGCAAGCATGATGCTCTTGCCTTGCTCCATTGCGGCTTCCAGCGCCTTAATCGATTTTGGGCGTCCTACGAACAGCGGTATCACCATATGCGGGAAAACTACAACGTCCCGCAGCGGCAATAACGGCAGTTGAGTTTGCTCAGTTAATTTGGAAGTTGTCATGGCGTACCTTATGTGAAAGCGTGTTTATGATGTGGGCGCAAAGATCCAGATCACAAGACCGTCAGCGTGAATTTGTTCTTATATATAAAGAAAAATTACGTATAACGATAAGACTCTAAAAGCAGCATTAATTCAGGTAAATAAAAAAGCCACGCGTGACAAACGATGCTGTCACGAGTGGCTTTCCGTTTGAAGCCTGCATACTCTTATTGAGTCAAATTGTACCGCCTTGCCTCGCAGATGCGAAATGAAATTTGTCGAAGTGCGCGGCAAGTGTGCACAAGTTAATTAATTCTCACCAGAGGCTTTGGCGGCTTCTTCATAAATCAGCAATGGTTTGGCACCGCTGGTAATCGTATTCTCATCGATAACCACTTTGGTGACATTGCTTTCATTTGGCAGTTCGTACATGGTGTCGAGCAACGCATGCTCCAGAATCGAACGCAGACCGCGCGCACCCGTCTTGCGCGCCAGCGCTTTCTTGGCGATGGCATGCAAGGCAGCTGGACGCACTTCCAGTTCGGCGCCTTCCATGTCGAGCAGTTTGGCGTACTGTTTCACCAGTGCGTTTTTCGGCTCGACCAGAATCTGGATCAGCGCTTCTTCCGTCAGCTCGGCCAGCGTAGCTACCACGGGCAGACGGCCCACCAGCTCAGGGATCAGACCGAACTTGATCAAGTCTTCCGGTTCCGCTTCCTGCAGCACGTCGGAAGCGCTGCGCTCTTCCTTGCTCTTCACGGTGGCCGAGAAACCGATGCCGGATTTCTCCGAACGGTCGGAAATCACTTTGGCCAGGCCATCAAATGCACCGCCGCAGATGAACATGATGTTGGTGGTATCGATCTGCACGAAATCCTGATTAGGATGCTTGCGCCCGCCTTGCGGTGGTACCGACGCCATGGTGCCTTCGATCAGCTTCAGCAAAGCCTGCTGCACGCCTTCGCCCGACACGTCGCGGGTAATCGACGGGTTGTCGGATTTGCGCGAAATCTTGTCGATCTCGTCGATGTAGACGATGCCGCGCTGGGCTTTCTCGACGTCGTAGTTGCAGCTTTGCAGCAGCTTCTGGATGATGTTTTCCACGTCTTCACCCACGTAACCGGCTTCGGTCAGGGTGGTGGCGTCGGCAATCACGAACGGTACGTTGAGCATGCGCGCCAGCGTCTGCGCCAGCAGGGTCTTGCCGGAGCCGGTAGGGCCGACCAGCAGGATGTTGCTCTTGGCCAGTTCGATGTCGTCTTTCTTGCCCAGATGCTTGAGGCGTTTGTAGTGGTTGTACACCGCTACCGACAGAATGCGCTTGGCAGTCTGCTGGCCGATCACGTACTGGTCGAGCAGATCCTTGATTTCGGATGGAGTCGGCAGGTCCGACTTGGCGCCCGTGACGGACTCGATGGCCGACGTTTCATCACGAATGATGTCATTGCACAGATCGATGCACTCATCACAGATGAAGACCGATGGGCCGGCGATAAGTTTCTTTACCTCGTGCTGACTTTTGCCGCAAAACGAGCAGTACAGTAATTTTTCGCCGCTGGAGGTTTTTTTGTCTGACATGGGGCTTTATCTAAGAGTTACAGTAGGCTGCAGTGTTGTTGGAGAGATTGCCAATATTATAATTTAACTTCCCCAACACACTACATCTACCTGACATGCTACCTGAAATAAAAACGAAACGCCCGAACGATGGATCGCCCGGGCGTCTTTTTTAGCAATGCTGTACTGGATGCATCAAGCCCGGTTGGTCAACATCTTGTCGATCAAGCCGTACTCTACTGCTTCTTCGGCCGACATGAAACGGTCACGATCCGTGTCTTTGGCGATCTGTTCCACCGTTTGACCCGTACGTTCAGCCATGATGGAGTTCAGACGGTGGCGCAGATACAGGATTTCCTTGGCCTGGATTTCAATGTCCGAAGCCATGCCCTGCGAGCCGCCCGAAGGCTGGTGGATCATGATACGCGAGTTCGGCAGCGAGAAACGCTTGCCCTTGGCGCCAGCGGCCAGCAGGAAGGCGCCCATGGAGGCGGCCATGCCGGTGCACAGCGTCGATACATCAGGCTTGATGAACTGCATGGTATCGAAGATCGCCAGACCGGCCGAAACCGAACCGCCAGGCGAATTGATGTAGAGCGAGATGTCCTTGTCCGGATTTTCACTTTCCAGGAACAGCATCTGGGCGACAATCAGGTTGGCCATCTGGTCGTGCACAGGGCCGACCATGAAAATGACCCGTTCCTTCAGCAGGCGCGAGTAGATATCATACGAGCGCTCGCCGCGACCGCTTTGTTCGACCACCATCGGCACCAGGCCGAGCATTTCAGTGTCCAGCGCTGGATTACGGTTCATACCAGTCATTCTATTTCCTTGTGAAGCAGCATAAAGCCGGAGTTGGCATATTACCGCATCCGGCTTTTTCTGTATTACGCTTGTACGTTGCTTCCCATCAGCTCATCGAACGCTACTTCTTTCGACGAGGTTTTCGACAGGCCCAGCACGTAGTTGACGACGTTTTCTTCCAATACAAGGGCTTCGACTTCAGCCAGACGACGACGGTCGCTGTAGTAGTACTTCAGCACTTCGCGTGGATCTTCGTAGCTCTGGGCGAAGTCTTCGATCTGGGCTTTCACCTGTTCAGGCTGGGCTTGCAGATTGTTTTCGTTGACCAGTTGCGACAGGATCAGACCCAGACGTACGCGACGCTCGGCTTTGTCTTTGAACAGTTCTGGTGGGAATGGAACGTCTTTCACGTTCATGCCGCGCTGTGCCATGTCCTGACGGGTCATTTCAGCCAGACGCTCGGTGTCCTGAGCAATCAGCACTTCTGGCACGTCCAGGGTCGCGGTTTTCACCAGCGCTTCCATCACAGCTTCTTTATTACGTGCTTTTACGCGGCCAGCCACTTCACGCTCCAGATTGACCTTGATGTCTTCGCGCATTTTAGCCACGTCGCCATCGGCTACGCCCAGCGATTTAGCGAACTCGGCGTCCACTTCCGGCAGGTGTGCCCATTCCAGTTTTTTCAGGGTGATGGTGAACGACGCGGTTTTACCGGCAACGTCTTTACCATGATAGTCTTCAGGGAAAGCCAGCGGGAAGGTCTTGGCTTCGCCCACTTTCAGGCCAACGGTAGCGGCTTCGAATTCTGGCAGCATGCGACCTTCGCCCAGTACGAAAGCGTAGTCGTCAGCTTTACCGCCCGGGAATTCCACGTCGTCGATAGAACCAACGAAGTCTACGGTCACGCGGTCGCCGTTCGCAGCAATCGCTGCGCCGCCGTCGCCGTGTTCGCCAGCTTCGCCTTTGGTGTGGAAGTGCACGCGCTGTTTGCGCAGAATGTCGATGGTCTTGTCGATTTCGACTTCCGACACGGCCGCTTTCACGGTTTCGATTTCTACGGTGGTCAGATCGCCGATCACGACTTCCGGGTACACTTCGAAGGTAGCGTCGAAGCTCAGGATGCCATCGGCCGAACCTTCTTTAGGTTCGATGCGTGGGTAGCCAGCAACGCGCAGTTGGGCTTCGTTCGCGGCGTCGTTGAAGGCGCGGCCTACTTTATCGTTCAGCACTTCGGTTTCGATCTGATAACCGTATTGTGCAGCGACCATTTTCAGAGGAACTTTGCCTGGACGGAAGCCAGGTGCCTTAGCCGTTTTGGCTTGCACTTTCAGGCGCTTCTCAACTTCAGCGCGGACCTCGGTCAGCGGGAAGGAGATCGTGATACGACGTTCAAGTTTGCCCAAGGTTTCGACTGCAGTTGCCATGTAAAAATCGTCCAAAAAATTAGTAATACTGTTGGTGCGAGGAGGGGGACTCGAACCCCCACACCATTGCTGGCGTCAGGACCTAAACCTGGTGCGTCTACCAATTTCGCCATCCTCGCGGCTTGTTTGCACAAAAGCAAAGGGCGATCCGTAAGTGAAAACGGTCGCCCTTTTCCTGCGCGACTGGTAGATATCCGCAGGAGCTTTCAACTTCAACGCGGTATTCTAACGGGTTTTTCGGTGGAATGTGGTGATTTTTATTAGCTCACCAACATTCCCCCTGATTTTGCATATTTCATAGCCAAAACGGGGGCGGAGTTCCAGCCTGTTTCAGCGTGCTTTTATGGGCTTTTTGACACGGAACCATGCTGCATACAGCGCTGGCAGGAACAACAGCGTCAGTGCCGTGGCCAGTATCAGGCCGCCCATGATGGCCACCGCCATCGGCCCCCAGAACACCGAGCGCGACAGCGGGATCATCGCCAGTGCTGCCGCAGCCGCCGTCAGAATGATGGGGCGGCAGCGCCGCACTGCCGATTCCACAATGGCATCCCACGGTTCGGCGCCGCCGGCAATATCCTGCTCGATCTGATCGACCAGAATGACCGAATTACGGATAATCATGCCGAACAGCGCAATAATGCCCAGATTGGCCACAAAGCCCAGTGGCCGGCCCAGCACCAGCAGCGCCATGGCCGCCCCTGCCACACCAAGCGGCCCCGTCAGGAACACCAGCAAGGCGCGCGAGAAGCTGTGCAGCTGCAGCATCAGCAGCGTGAAGATGATGAAGATCGCCAGCGGCAAGTTGGCCGCAATCGAGGCTTCGGCCGAGCCGCTATCCGCTGCCGCGCCCTTGACCGTGATCGCGTAGCCTGCAGGCAGCTGCTCGCGCAGCGCTTTCAGCTTGGGTTCGATCTGGCCCGACACGGTAGGCCCCTGAATATTGTCGGCCACGTCGGACTGCACGGTAATCGCCCATTCGCGCCCTTCGCGCCACACCACACCCGGCTCCCAGACGAAATGGGCACGCGCGACCTGGCTCATAGGCACGGACTTGCCGTTGGCAGTAGGAATATTCGTATTGTTTAATACCGTAATACTGTTGCGTTCCTCCACAGGCTGACGGATCTGGATATCGATTAATTTAATGTCCTCGCGGAACTGGCCTATCGTGGTCCCCGACAGCACGGTGTTGGCGGCACGCATCACCGTCTGCGAACTGACACCGAGCGCGCGCATACGGTCCTGATCCAGATCGAGGCGCAGTACCTTGATCGATTCATTCCAGTTATCGTTGACGCCCACCGTGTTCGGATTGGCGCGCATGATGTCCTTGACCTGATCGGCAATCGCGCGCACTTTGGCGACTTCGCCGCCCGTCACGCGGAACTGCACCGGATATGGCACGGGCGGGCCGTTGGGCAGCAGCTTGACGCGGCCGCGCACTTCCGGGAAGTCATGCTTGAAGACGTCAACGATCTTCTCGCGCAGCAGCGAGCGCGCCTTCAGATCCCTGGGCAGCACGACGATCTGCGACACGTTAGTCTGCGGGAAGATCTGGTCCAGCGGCAGATAGAACCGGGGGCTCCCCGTGCCGACATAGCTGGTCACGCTGACCACGCCTTCCTGCTTGCGGATGAAGGCTTCGAATTTCTTCACCTGCGCTTCATTGGCAGCGTAGGTAGTACCTTCCGGCGTCCACATCTCCACCATCAGCTCGGGACGGCTGGAATCAGGGAAGAACTGCTTCTCGATGAAGTTAAAGCCATACACGCCGAGCGCAAACACGGCCATCGACGCAACGATGGTGGTCTTGCGGAACTCCACGCACCAGTTCACTGCCGCGCGGAAGCGGCGGAAGCCCGGCGTATCGAACAGTTCGTGGCCGTGATCGCCTGCCGCGTGCGGCTTCACCTTGAGCAGAACAAAGCCGATGTAAGGCGTGAACACCACCGCCACCACCCACGAAATCACCAGCGCCAGCGCATTCACCGAGAACAGCGAGAAGGTGTATTCCCCGGCAGCCGACTTGGCCAGACCGATAGGCAGGAAGCCCGCCACCGTAATCAGGGTACCGGTCAGCATGGGGATGGCCGTCGAAGTGTAGGCGTAAGTGGCCGCATCGAAGCGCGACATGCCCTCCTCCATCTTACGCACCATCATTTCCACCGCGATGATGGCGTCGTCCACCAGCAAGCCCAGCGCAATAATCAGCGCGCCCAGCGAAATCTTGTGCAAGTCGATATCAAGCATGCGCATGCACAGGAAGGTGACCGACAGCACCAGCGGTATGGTCAGCGCCACCACCAGGCCGGGACGCACATCAAGGCGGAACGGCTTGCTGTGCAGGCCCAGCGCCACAAAGCTCACGGCCAGCACGATCAGCACGGCTTCGATCAGGGTATGGACAAACTCGCCCACCGAGGCTTTCACCGCCTCTGGCTGGTCGGACACACGCTCGAGCTCGATACCAACTGGCAGCTTGGCTTTCAGCGCAGCGACCTTGGCTTCCATATTCTTGCCCAGAACGATGATGTTGCCGCCCTTTTCCATCGATACGCCAAGGCCTATCACCTGCTTGCCGTTGTAGCGCATGGTGTTGCCGGGCGGATCCTGATACTGGCGCTTGATGGTGGCAAAGTCGCCCAGCCGGAACGTCGTACCGTTGGCGCGCAGTTCCAGATTCTCCAGATCTTTCAGGGTTTTCAGTGCTCCCGTTACCCGCACCTGCAGATTATCGGTCGGCGTCACCAGCACACCGCTCGCTTCCACCGTATTCTGGGTAGCGATCTGGTTGGCAATCACCTCGATCGGCACGCCCAGCTGGGCAAACTTGTGGTGCGAGAATTCGATATTGATCTTCTCGTCCTGCACGCCGAACAACTCGACCTTGGACACCAGCTTCACGCCCAGCAGTTGCTGACGTACGAAGTCGGCGTAATCCTTCATCTCGGCGTAGGTATAACCATCACCGGACAATGCAAAGATGGAACCGTAGGTATCGCCGAATTCATCATTAAAGAACGGCCCCTGCACGCCCGATGGCAGCGTGCCACGGATATCGCCTATCTTCTTGCGCACCTGATACCACGACTGCGCCACATCCTTGGGTGGTGCCGATTCACGCAGCTTCAGAATAATCGTGGTTTCACCGGGCTTGGAATAGCTGCTGATTTCATCGATATCAGGGGTTTCCTGCAGCTTCTTTTCCAGCTTGTCGGTCACCTGCTCGGCCATTTGCAAGGAGGTTGCGCCAGGCCACATGGCGCGCACCACCATGGCGCGGAAGGTGAATGGCGGATCTTCATCCTGCCCCAGATTGCTGTAGCTGAGCATGCCGCCTATCAGCAGCACCGCGATCAGGTAGCGCGTGAGCGGAATATGCTCGAGCGCCCAGCGTGAAAGGTTGAAGCCGCCCTTCATTTAGCGCTCCCTGCCCCGGCCGCCGCAGTGGCTGGCGCCGCTGCCGGCAGATCCTGCCCCAGTATTTTGACCTGCTGACCGGGCTTGAGCAGGTTGACGCCTGCCGTCACCACCGTCTGCCCTGCTTGCACCCCGCTGGACAGCACAATATCGTTGCCGACTGCGCCGCCTACCGTTACCGGCACCAGCTTCACGGCATTGCGTTCCACCAGCCACACCGAGGTGGCGGCTTTTTCATAGTAGAGCGCCGTCAGCGGCACCTTGATCTGCGGGGCCGCCGTCTTGGCATTGAACTGCACCACCGCCGTCATGCCCAGCTTGGCATCGTCGAGCGTATCAGGAATGGTGACCTTGACAGTGTAGGTGCGGGTGGCGGCATCAGCCACTGGAGAAATTTCGCGGATTTTGCCCGGCACAGTGCGTTGCGGGTCGGCCCACAGGCGGATTTGCACGTCAGAAACACGGCGCAAACTATCGACCTTGTCTTCCGGCAAGCCGATCACGACTTCCTTCTCGCCCTGTTTGGCAACCCGCACCACCGGCGTACCGGCGGCCACCACCTGCCCCACTTCAGCATCCACGGCCGTCACCACGCCATCGACATCGGCCACCAGCGCGCTATAGCCAGCCTGATTGGACTGGCCGCGATAGGCTGCCTGGGCCGCATCCACATTGGCCTGCGCCGCCTTGAAACTGGCGTCCTTGGAATCGAGCACGGTGGCGCTGACGAAGTTTTTGGCGCGCAGTTCCTGATAGCGCTTGAGTTCGGCCTGTGCCAGATCGCGGTTGGTTTCAGCTGAACGCAGCCCGGCCAGTGCCTGCGCCTGCGCCAGCTGCAGGTCCTGCGGGTCCAGCTGCATCAGCAGCTGGCCTTTTTTCACCACCGTGCCTACGTCAACCTTGCGCGCAACGATTTTGCCGCCGACCCGGAAACCGAGGCGGGACTCTACTCGGGCGCGTACCTCGCCGGAGAACTCGGCATCGACGGCGACATCGCTGGCAACCAGTACCATGGCGCGCACGGGACGTATCTCTTCCGTCTTCTCGACGGGTTTGGAGCAGCCAGCCAGCATGGCTACCGCAAAAGCAACAATAGTGAGGGGGTAGATCTGGCGCTGTCTGGTGAAGGCGGTCACGGTTTCTTCCTTTAGCTTGCTCTGGAGTGTAGATGGCACTAATATTACGATTTGGAAATTAATGACTTTCCGTTAATTTATTATAAGCCGAGCCCTTCCGTTTGCAAATGACTTTGGCGTCATTAATTTTAAATTCTGCTTTTAGGCTTCGCTTTTATGTCGGTTGACCACTACGAAAATTTTCCCGTTGCCTCGATTTTGCTCCCCGGCCGCCTGCGGCCAGCTGTTGAAGCCATCTACGCTTTTGCCCGCAGCGCCGACGATCTGGCCGATGAAGGCGATGCCACGCCCGAGCAGCGCCTGGCCGCGCTGAACAGCTACGAGGCCGAACTGGCCCGCATCGACGCCGGCGGCGACAGTAGCGAGCCGATGTTCGCCCGGCTGGCCGAGGTGATGCGGCGCCATGAACTGCCGGTCAAACCATTTTACGAATTGCTGTCCGCCTTCAAGCAGGATGTACTGGTAAGCCGCTACCAGACCTACGATGGTCTGCTCGACTACTGCTCGCGCTCGGCCAACCCGGTCGGCTACCTGATGCTGCACCTGTACGGGGCTGCCGATGAAGAGAATGTGCGCGACTCCGACGCCATCTGCACCGCGCTGCAAGTAATCAACTTCCTGCAGGATGTCGCCATCGACCTGCACAAGGAACGCATCTACATTCCACTGGAAGACCTGAGCCGTTTCGCCATCTCCCCCGCTGCGCTGGACCACCCCAGTGCCCGCCCCCGCTGGCGCTCGATGATGAAGTTCGAAGTGGAGCGCGCCCGTGCACTGATGCTGAGCGGCGCACCGCTGGCACTGCGTCTGAAAGGCCGGATAGGCTTCGAGCTGCGCATGGTGGTACAGGGCGGCCTGCACATCCTCGACGCCATCGAGGCAGCGGAATACGACGTTTTCCTGCACCGTCCCAAGCTGGGCAAGCGCGACTGGCTGCGCATCTTCTGGGCCGCGGCGCGCATGAAAAAGCAGATGCGCCTGATATATGGGCTCGCCTGAGCCGCGCTGCACTGGCGAATATCGGCGGACTGGCAGCCCACAGGCCAGTCCATTACCGATAGAATAGCGGCTTCGAAGTCATTCTTGCCTTTTTATCCATGTCTCCCGACGACTACTGCCAGCAAAAGACCGCACAAAGCGGCTCCAGTTTCTACTACAGCTTTCTGTTCCTGCCGCCGGAACGTCGTCGCGCCATTACCGCCCTATATGCCTTCTGCCGCGAAGTGGACGACACTGTGGACGACTGCACGGACGAATCGGTAGCCCGCATCAAGCTGGCGTGGTGGCGCAAGGAAATCGCCAATATGTATGCAGGCCAGCAGAGCCATCCGGTAACCCAGGCGCTGCAGCCCCATCTGGCGCTATACGATCTGAAACAGGAACACCTGCAAGCCATCATCGACGGCATGGAGATGGACCTGAACCAGACCCGTTACCTCGATTACGCGGCGCTGAGCAAATACTGCTGGCATGTGGCCAGCGTGGTGGGCATCCTGTCGGCCAGCATTTTCGGCGCCACCCGTCCGGAAACCCTACGCTATGCGGAAAAGCTCGGGCATGCCTTCCAGCTCACCAACATCATCCGCGACGTGGGTGAAGACGCGCGCAAAGGCCGCATCTACCTGCCCATCAACGAACTGCAACAGTTCAACGTCACTGCGGCCGACCTGCTAAATGCCCGCCACAGCGAGAAGTTCGAACAGCTGATGGCTTTCCAGACAGCCCGCGCGCAGGCCGCCTATGACGAGGCCTACGCCCTGCTGCCCAAGGAAGACCGGCGCGCCCAGCGTCCCGGCCTGATGATGGCCGCCATCTACCGCACCCTGCTGAACGAAGTGGAAGCCGACGGCTACCACGTGCTGACCCAGCGCATTTCGCTCACGCCTATTCGCAAGCTGTGGCTGGCGTGGAAGACCTACATCCGTGGTTAAGCCGGTGGTCGAGCAGCGCGGCAGCGGCGTCGCCGGCGGCAAGCCGGGCGCACCTGCCGTAGCCGTGATTGGCGGCGGCTGGGCCGGCTGTGCCGCGGCGGTGGAACTGGCCAGCGCCGGCTACAAAGTCACCCTGTTGGAGGCGGCACGCACACTAGGCGGGCGCGCACGCCGCATCGAAACCGACCGGCGCCAGCTCGACAACGGCCAGCACATCATGCTGGGTGCTTATAGCTCCACCCTGAGCCTGCTGCGCCGCATCGGTGTCGATGCAAGCACAGCCCTGCTCACGCTGCCGTTGCAGATGCGCTATCCGCGCGATAGCGGCGGCATGGATTTTATTGCTCCGCGCCTCCCCGCGCCCCTGCATCTGGCGTTGGCCCTGCTGCGCGCCCAAGGGCTGAGCCGGGCCGACAAACTCAGTCTGGCACGCTTTTCCAGCACGGCACGCTGGGCCGGCTGGCAGCTCAACCATGACTGCAGCGTCAGCCAGCTACTGGAACGCTGGGACCAGAGCGAAAATCTGATCCGCCTGATGTGGCGCCCGCTCTGTTTGGCCGCATTGAACACGCCGCCGGAGCGCGCCTCGGCGCAGATTTTCCTGAACGTGCTGCGCGACAGCCTGGGCGCCGCGCGCAGCGCCTCCGATATGCTGCTGCCGCGCCATGACCTGAGCCGTTTGCTGCCGGAAGCGGCGGCAGCCTATGTGGCCGAACGGGGCGGCTCAGTCCGCACCGGCGCCAGCGTCAAGGCGATACGCTCGATCGAAGGCCGGCTGTGGCAGCTCGATATCAGCGGCGCTGCCGTGGGCGGCAACTGGAGCACCTATTTTCCCCATGTGGTACTGGCCACGGGCGCCAGCCAGGCCGCCGGCCTGCTGCATGCCATCCCCGACTGCGACACCAGCGCCATCTGCCAGCAACTGACGGCACTGGAGCCGGAAGCCATTACCACCTGTTACCTGCAATATGATGCACAGCTGCGGCTGGAACAGCCTTTTTTCGCACTGGCCGATGATGCCAGCCTGCAGCGCTGGGGCCAGTTTGTATTCGACCGCGGCCAGCTCGACGCCCAGCAGCAAGGCTTGCTGGCCGTGGTGATTAGCGCCGCCCGCGACGCTGCCGCCATGCCGCAGGAGGCGCTGGCACGTTCGATTGCCCAGCAACTGGCCGAAACCCTGCAGATGCCGCAACTGCGCCAGCCGGGCTGGTTCAAGGTGATTACAGAAAAGCGCGCGACCTTTGCCTGCACGCCGGGGCTGGTGCGGCCTGCCAATGCCACCGGCCTGCCCGGCCTGCTGCTGGCCGGCGACTACACAGCGGGCGCGTATCCGGCGACGCTGGAAGGGGCCGTGCGCAGCGGGCTGGCAGCCGCCCGTGCCATCGAAGCGACCGTCTAGATGGCGTTTTCTGTCGTCTATGCCCGGATTTCTGCAATTCATCCCATGTTCGTAGCAACTGGACGGCGATACCGCTAAAGTAGCACCATAGGGCAAATTGCAAACGATTGCTACGTAGCACACCGAAATATGAACAAGCAGGCATACCTCGAACAACTCAGACTGGCTCTGCAAGGCCTGCCACCGCACACGGTGGCAGCCGCGCTGGCCGACTATGAGCAGCGCTTCATCGACGGGCTGGTGGCGGGGCGCAGCGAGCACGAAATCTATCAGGAACTGGAGCCGCCCCGGCAGGTGGCCAAGGCCTTGCGCACTGCCGCCCATCTGGACGCCCAGCTGTATGCAGCTGGCGCCGCGTCCGGTGCCGAAGCAGCCCCCAAAAAACCTCCTTTCCATCTGCTGCGCACGCTCGGCTCGCTGGTCGGGCTGATGCTGTTCAACCTGTTCATGGTGATACCGGCGGCAGTGTATGCGTCGCTGCTGGCGGCCGTCTACATTTCCGCATTTGCCTTCTACATCGGCGGCATCGCGCTGGTGTCGAGCGGCCTGTCTGGCCAGAACGAACTGGCGCTGGAAGGCCCGCTACGCCATGTAATGGCCTACACCAGCAGCCATTTCGATAGCGATGAAGAACAGCAGGCCGGTGAAGGCTGGCGCATGTCGATCGACAGCATGGGAGTGCAGATTCATCAGGATCCGGCTTCCGCCAGCAGCACCAGCAGCGACGATAACCTGAGCCGGGGCGGCCGCCTGCTCAACCGCGCCGAAGCCGTGGCAGCGGGCGACCTGCACATTACCACCGACTTCGATAGCGGCGCCCGTACCACCCAGAGTCTGATCGGTTTTGGCCTGATCCTGGGCGGCATAGGCTTCTGCCTGCTGGGCGTTGTGCTCAGCCGCTATACCATGATAGGCCTGAAACGCTACGCCGCAGCCAACCTCTCGCTGCTGCGCGGCCACTAGGAATTGTGCCATGCGCTCACTGCTCAAAATCGCCACCAGCCTGCTGTTACTCGCATTTGTACTGATAGGCATCAGCTACAGCATGCTCAAAGCCTATGGCACCACCAGTCCGGCCAGCTCGGCGGGACGGGCGCTGGCGGGCGAAAACCGCCCTATCGACGGCATGGCCAGCAGCATAGAAGTCAGCGGCCCGATCGACCTGATACTCACGCAAGGCCAGCCGGCCAGCATGAAAGTGCGGGGTGAGCAGCGCTCGCTAGCAAATATCGAAACCATACAGGATGGCGCCGAACTGCATATCGGTACCAAGGGCATGCTGCTCAATCCGCGCCACCGGCTACGGGTGGAGCTGGTGCTGCCCGATCTGCGCGAACTGGCCCTCAACAGCAGCGGTGAGGCGCGGGTGCAGGGCTTTAGCGGTGACAAGCTGGACTTGCAATTGCACGGTTCGGGCAATCTGGATTTCAGCGGACGCTATCGTACGCTGGAAGCAGGCATACACGGAACCGGCCACCTCAACCTCAATGCGGGCAATAGCGACCACGTGACGCTGGAGCTGGTAGGTTCAGGCACATTGTCGGCGTCCGGCAGCTGCAAGGATTTGAATGCGGAAGTGACGGGATCGGGCGACCTCGATGCGCGCCACCTGAGCGCCGACAAAGTGGTGCTAGACCAGCGTGGCTCGGGCAGCAGCCAGGTATTTGCCCGCCGCAGCGCCAACCTGACGCTGCGCGGCAGCGGCGACGTCAGGGTACTCGGCCGTCCCGACCAGCGCAACGTGGACCGCAATGGATCGGGCGACGTGCGCTGGGAATAGGCCGCCGCTAACAGGTCGTGCCCGCCATCCGATGAGAATTCGGCGGCGGCCTGCGTGCAGCGCCACTGCCATCAGCGGCAGCCCCTAGCGCAGCGCCAGCCAGCGCAGCACATCGCGTGCCGCGGCCTGCCCGCCTGCCAGACAGGCGGTGAGCAGATAACCGCCGGTCGGCGCTTCCCAGTCCACCATTTCACCTGCCACGAATACTCCCGGTACGGCTGCCAGCATGCAGCCCTGCAGCGCATCCCAGCGTACGCCGCCGGCACTGCTGATGGCTTCATCGATGGGACGTGGGCGCAGCAGACGCAGCGGCAAGTGCTTGATTGCCTGGGCCAGCTGTTCGCCATCGGCATACTGGTCCTTACTCAGGCATTCGCGCAAGAGCCCCGCTTTGACGCCCTTGATACCGAGCCGGCTTTGCAGGTGGCTGGCCATGGAGCGGGCACCGCGCGGGCGCCACACTTCTGCCGCCACCCGCTCCGCGCTGAGATCCGGCAGCAGATCGAGATAAATCATGGCATAGCCGTCGGCGTTGATCTGCTCGCGCAGCGCTGCCGACAGTGCATAAATCAGGCTGCCTTCAACACCGCCCGCCGTCACCACGAACTGGCCCTGCTTGTAGACGCTCTGGCCTTCAGTGTCGCGCGAGCTGATCGCCACCGTGGTCAGTGGTTCTCCCGCATGGCGCTCGCTGAAGTGCGCGCTCCAGTCCACGTCGAAGCCGCAGTTGGCAGCCTGTAGCGGTGCAAGGGCTACGCCGCGCGCCGCCAGCAATGGCAGCCAACTGCCGTCCGATCCCAGCCGCGCCCAGCTGCCGCCACCCAGTGCCAGTAGCACGGCATCGGCCTGCACCAGCACTTCGCCTTGCGGGCCTTGCAGCAGCAGTTCATCGCCGCGCCAGCCCAGCCAGCGGTGGCGCATGTGGAATTGCACGCCAGCTTCGCGCAGGCGATGCAGCCACGCCCGCAGCAGCGGCGCGGCCTTCATATCAGTGGGGAATACGCGGCCGGAACTGCCGACAAAGGTTGCCAGCCCCAGTCCATGCACCCAGTCGCGCACCGCCTGCGGGCCAAACGCGTCGAGCATGGGCAGTAGTGGCGCCGTACTGGCGCCATAACGGGTGACAAACTGGGAATACGGTTCGGCGTGGGTGATGTTCATGCCGCCACGGCCAGCCAGCAGGAATTTGCGGCCCACCGAGGGCATGGCATCGTACAAATCGACCTGTACGCCGGCCAGAGCCAGCTGCTGCGCGGCCATCAGGCCGGCAGGCCCGCCACCGACCACAGCTACCCGCGCACGTGCCGGGCTAGCCGTGTGTGTTGCCTGCTGCGTCATTCAGCCGCCTGTTACAGGGGGGAAGAACGCCACTTCCGCACCATCGGTGACGGCGGCGTCGGCATCGCACATCACCTGATTGCACGCCATGCGCAGCGCGGCGCTGCCCAGCGCCTGCTGCCAGAGTTCGCCGCGCGCAGCCAGATGGGCGCGCAAACCGCCCACTGTGCTCACACCTGCCGGCAATTCCAGCACTTCGGAGGCGGTGCCCAGTGCTTCACGCACGCTGGCAAAAAATTTTACAGTGACAGACATCAGTACATTAGCTCGCTAAACGGTATAAATCGCACGCTATCGCCCCGTGCTATGGCCTGTCCGGGCGGATTATCGACCACCCCATCGCCCCAGACAGTCGAGGTGAGCACGCCGGAACTCTGGTTGGTAAAGCGTTCCAGCCCACCCTCGGCATTCAGGCGCACGCGCAGGAACTCGTTGCGGCGGTCAGCCTTGGGCCAGTCGAAATCGGCGCGCATGGTGTAGGCACGTGGCGCCAGCCCCTGTTGCACCCCCTGCAGGCGCAAGATGAATGGCCGTACGAACAGCAGGAAAGTGATAAAGCTCGATACGGGATTGCCAGGCAGTCCGGTAAAGAAGGCCTGCCCTACTTCGCCGAATGCCAGCGGCTTGCCCGGCTTGACGGCAATCTGCCACATGTTCAGCCGGCCCTCGGCTTCCACGGCAGGCTTGATATGGTCTTCCTCGCCAACGGAAACGCCGCCGGAAGTGATGATCAGATCGTGGCCTTGCGCTGCCTCGCGCAGCACGGCGCGGGTGGCGGCCAGCGTATCGGGCACGATGCCGAAATCGCTGATCTCGCAGCCCAGATTTTCCAGCAGGGCGCGGATGGTGAAACGGTTGGAATTGTAGATCGCGCCCGGCGCCAGCGGTTCGCCCGGCATGGTCAGTTCATCGCCGGTAAAGAACACCGCCACGCGCAGCTTGCGCCGCACCGGCAGCTGCGCCAGCCCCACCGAAGCGGCCAGCCCCAGCTCCTGACTGCGCAGGCGGGTACCTGCCGGCAGCACCACGCTGCCAGTGCGGATGTCTTCGCCGGCACGGCGTATCCAGTCGCCAGCCTTGGGGGTGTGGCGCACCGTGACCACGCCATCCTTGAACTCGCACTGTTCTTGCATGACTACGGCATCGGCACCGGCCGGTATCATCGCCCCGGTGAAAATCCGCGCCGCCGTGCCAGCTGCCAGCGCGCTGCCCACATGGCCGGCCGGAATGCGCTGCGACACCGGCAAGGCCGCACTGCCGCTGGCGCAATCGGCTGCGCGCACGGCATAGCCGTCCATCTGGGTGTTGTCCATGCCGGGCACGTTCATGTCCGACACCTGCGCTTGCGCCAGCACGCGGCCATTGGCGGCCAGCGTGGACACGCTTTCCACGCCATCCACCACGCGTGCGGCAGCAGCCATCAGCTGCAGTGCTTCGGCGACGGACAACATGGCTGGGGGCTGGTAGCTGCTCATGCTCGCTGACACCTTACAGGCCGGTATGGGTGGCGATGTACTGCTTGAGCTGCTCCACATCGACCGGCATCACCACGAATTTCTGTGGCAGGTCTTCGATGTTCTCGAAACCGGCCGGACGCTCGGCGTCCTGGCCCAACGCTTCAAGGATGGTTTCGTTGAACTTGGCGGCCAGCGCGGTTTCCAGCACGATCATGGTGACGCCCGGCTCGATGTGCTCGCGCGCCACCTTGATGCCGTCGGCCGTGTGGGTGTCGATCACGATGCCATAGTCATCGGCCACATCGCGGATGGTGTCGAGACGGTCGGCATGGGTGGATTTGCCCGATTTGAAGCCATATTTGGCCACCAGCTTGAATTCGTCGCCATCGCTGCCCGGTTTGCCGGACAAATCGAAACCGCCCTGGGTTTCCACTTTCTGGAACAGGGCCCGGGTACGCTCGCCGTCGCGCCCCACCAGATCGTAGATGAAACGCTCGAAATTGGACGCCTTGGAGATGTCCATCGACGGGCTGCTGGTGTGATAGGTCTCGGCCGACTTGCGCACGCGGTACACGCCGGTGCGGAAGAATTCGTCCAGCACGTCGTATTCGTTGGTAGCAGCCACCAGCTTGTCGATCGGCAGGCCCATCATGCGGGCGATGTGGCCAGCGCAGATATTGCCGAAGTTGCCCGACGGGACAGTGAACGAGACTTTCTGGTCGTTCGAGGTGGTGGCCGACAGATAGCCACGGAAGTAATACACCACCTGCGCCACTACACGGGCCCAGTTGATCGAGTTGACGGTGCCGATTTTGTAGCGGCGCTTGAATTCCAGATCGTTGGACACGGCCTTGACCATATCCTGCGCATCGTCGAACACGCCCTCAAGGGCAATGTTGAAGATGTTCGGGTCCTGCAGGCTGAACATCTGGGCAGTCTGGAAGGCGCTCATTTTCTTGTGCGGCGACAGCATGAAGACACGCACGCCCTTCTTGCCGCGCATGGCGTATTCAGCCGCGCTACCGGTGTCACCCGAAGTGGCGCCAAAGATATTCAGCTGTTCATCCTGCTTGGCCAGCGCGTATTCGAACAGATTGCCCAGCAACTGCATGGCCATGTCCTTGAAAGCCAGCGTCGGGCCGTTCGACAGCGCCTGCAGCACCAGCTTGCTGCCGTCGGCACGCTCTTCCAGCACGCGCAGCGGCGTGATCTGGCTGGCTTTTTCACCGGCGCGGGTATTTTTGTAGACTTCCTTGGTATAGGTCTTGGCCGTCAGGGCGCGCAGGTCCGCTTCCGGAATATCGGTGGCAAACTTCTTCAGAATCTGGAAAGCCAGATCGGCATACGACAGCTCGCGCCAGGCGTTGAGCTCGTCGCCCGTTACCTGTGGATAGGCGGTCGGCAGGAACAGACCGCCGTCAACGGCGAGGCCGCCCAGCAGGATATCGGAGAATTGTTGAGTAGAGGAAGCGGCGGCCGACGCAGCGGCGCGGGTAGACACGTATTGCATAGGTAGGAAAGTCCGGTTGAGCTTACGGCAAATGGGCAGAACGGTACACAGCGAGCGACTATTATAGTGCGCTCGGGGCCTAGCCGTGAAATTGACGTTGTATTATCTACAGCGCAACATACTAGAATGCTGGCAATTTGTGACTTGCAGCCCCTATACTGAGGGCTGCGCTTACCTGTTCAGCTTGCTTTCGCCCCCCAATGCCCGTGTCAGACCAACGCCAGCCGCCGCAATTTACCCGCTTCCTCCAATATTGCGTTGGCCTCATCGTAGTTGCCGCTCTGACATTTGTGGCTTATGTGTGGACGGAAAAGCGCATCGACCGCGCCAACGAGAAACGCTTCCAGTCGCAGGCACTGGTGGAAGAGCTGCGCCACTCGTCCGATGACCTGACCCGCATGGCGCGCAGCTACATCATTACGGGCGAACCCCACTACCGCAGCCAGTACCTGGAAATCCTCGAAATCCGCGATGGCCGCGCCCCGCGCCCGCAACGCTACGAGGACGTGTACTGGGACCTGGTGCTGGACGGCGAACACCGTCCGCGCCCTTCCGGCCCCGCTATCCCCCTGCTGGAAATGATGCGCGCCGCCGGTTTCACAGATTCGGAAATGGAACTGCTGGCCCAGGCCAAGCGCGAGTCGGACCGGCTCTCCACCATAGAGCGCAATGCCATCGGCATCCGCGACCGCGCAGATGTGACGCCGGAAGCACTGCAGCAGGCCATGCTGATGCTGCACAACCAGTACTACCACCATGCCAAGGCACGCATCATGTCGCCTATCGGCCAAGTCAGCTACAGTGTCGAGCAGCGTACCCTGATGGAAGTCAGGCTGGCAGAAAACGACGCCCTGCTGGCCCGCATCATCTTTGGCTTGAGCGCACTGGGACTGCTGGTGATGTTATGGCGCACCAAGCGCAGCCTGGACACCTCGCTGGGCTGCAAAGTCGACCAGCTGCAGCGCAGCATCGCACGGCTGGGCAAAGGCGAACTCGATCCGCCCCTGCTGGTGCCGCCCAGCGCGCGCGATACCGTGTGGGGCTGGGTGGGCGAATTGCAGCGCAATCTGGCGCGGCTGGAGCAGGAGCGTCAGGCCGCACAGGCACGTACCCTCCGACTTAGCCGGCTATACCTGGCGCTGAGCCAGTGCAATCAGGCCATCGTGCGCTGCCGTTCCGAACACGAACTGTTCCAGCACATCTGCGACGCCATCGTCACCCACGGCGGCATGTCGATGGCGTGGATAGGCGCGGTGGACAACGCCCACCACACGCTGGCTCCCGCCGCATGGGCCGGCCAAGGCACCGAATATCTGGAACAGGTACGGCTCTCGCTCAGTGCAGATGTACCGGAGGGCTGCGGTCCGGCCGGGAGGTCCTACCGCAGCGGCGAGCCATACTGGTGCCAGGACTTCATGGAGGCGGAGGAAACCCGCATCTGGCATGAACGCGCGACCGAATTCGGCTGGGCCGCTTCCACCGCCATCCCCCTGCGCCGGCAAGGCAAGGTGGTGGCCATCCTGTCGGTATATTCGGATACCCGCCATGCCTTCGATGAGGACGCGCAGAATCTGCTCATGGAAATGCGCCTCGATATCGAGTTCGCCCTGAAGAATTTCGACCACCAGCAAGACCGCAAGCGCACGGAAGAAAATCTGCGCCAGAGCGAACAGCGGCTGCGCACCATCATCGATACCGAGCCCGAATGCGTGATGCTGATCGACGCTGCCGGCCAGTTCCAGGACATCAACGCCGCCGGCCTGCGCATGCTGCAGGCAGACAGTCTCGAAACGCTGCAGCAGACCACGCCGGAGCGCCTGATCCTGCCGGAGTACCGCGCAGCGTTCACACTGCTGCTGCAGCGCGTGATGGCTGGCGAAAGCGGCCATCTGGAATTCCGCATACAGGGCCTGCAAGGCCAACAGCGCCTGCTGGAAACCCATGCGGCGCCGATGGACAACGCGCCCGGCCAGGAACGTGTGCTGCTAGGGATTACCCGCGACGTGACAGAGCAGCGGCTGGCGGATGAGCGCATCCAGTATCTGGCTCACTATGACGCGCTGACCGGCCTGCCCAACCGCACCCAGTTGCAGGAACATGCCCATATGGCACTGGCACTGGCACGCCGCCAGCACAGCACACTGGCCCTGCTGATGCTCGATCTCGACCATTTCAAGGACATCAACGATTCGCTCGGCCACAGCGTGGGCGACCAGCTGCTGTGCGAGCTGTCCACGCGTCTGCGCGCGACCATGCGCGAGCAGGATATGGTGGCGCGCCTGGGCGGCGACGAATTCATCTTTGTGTTGCAGGGCCTGAATGAAGACGAGGTGGCCAGCGTCGCGCAGAAGCTGCTTGACCTGATCGACCGGCCGTTCCGCATCGGCATCCACGATCTCAAAGTGAGCGCTTCGCTGGGCGTGGCCATCTATCCGGCCGATGGCGAAGAAATCGAAACCCTGCTGCAGCGGGCCGATGCCGCCATGTACCAGGTTAAACGCTCGGGCCGGCACGGCATCCGCTTCTTCACCAGCGCCATGCAACAGCGCGCGGCGCGCCATCTGCAGCTGGTCAATGCGCTGCGCTATGCTATCGAACGCAATCAGCTGCATGTGCTCTACCAGCCGCAGGTGGCACTGCGCGAGCGCGCCATCATCGGCGCCGAAGCGCTGCTGCGCTGGGAAACCCCGGAACTGGGCAAGGTCTCCCCTGCCGAATTCATACCCGCCGCCGAAGAAAGCGGCCTGATACAGAGCATAGGCGCGTGGGTGCTGCGTGAAGCCGTGCGCCAGGCCGTGCGCTGGCGTACCGAGGGCCTGCCGCCTATCACCATGGCGGTGAATCTGTCGGCCGTACAGTTCCGCAATACCGACCTGCCCACCCTGATTACCCGCATCCTGCAGGAAGAAGGCCTGCCCGCAGAATATCTGGAACTGGAACTGACCGAAGCTGTGGCGGTGAACGATCCGCAGGGCGCCATCGCCATGATGAACAAGCTGCACGAACGGGGTGTCCGCATGTCAATTGACGATTTCGGCACCGGCTTCTCCTCGCTCAGCCGCCTGAAGAAGTTCATGGCCTACAAGCTCAAGATCGACCAGTCCTTCGTGCGCGACATCAGCACCGACGCCGAAGACCGCGCCATCGTCAATGCCATCATCCAGATGGCACGCAGCCTGGGCATGCGCACCATCGCCGAAGGCGTGGAGACGGTGGAGCAACTGAGCTACCTGCACGAACATCATTGCGACGAGATGCAGGGCTATTATTTCAGCCGCCCAGTGACGGCCACCGCGTTCCGCCAGCTATTGCTGGACGGTGCGGCGCGCGCTTTCAATCCTTAAGGCGAAAATACTTGCGGCGCACCAGCCGGCGCGCCACGCCTGCAGCGTCAGCAAGCTGCGTGGTTGACGGTAATGACGTGGATGGCCAGACCGCCCAGCGAGGTTTCCTTGTATTTGGCCTGCATGTCGGCCCCGGTCTGGCGCATGGTTTCGATCACCTCGTCCAGACTGACGAAGTGGGTGCCGTCGCCCTTGAGCGCCAGCGAAGCAGCGGTAATGGCCTTCACGGCGCCCATGCCGTTGCGCTCGATGCAGGGAATCTGCACCAGCCCGCCGATCGGATCACAGGTCATGCCCAGATGGTGCTCGATGCCGATTTCGGCAGCATTTTCAATCTGCTGGTTGCTGCCGCCCAGCGCTGCCACCAGACCGGCAGCGGCCATGGCGCAGGCCACGCCCACTTCACCCTGGCAGCCGATTTCAGCGCCCGAGATCGACGCATTGCGCTTGCACAGCATGCCGATAGCAGCCGCCGTCAGCATGAAGTTGCGTACACCCGTTACGGCGTCGGCCGGCTTGCAGTCTTCCGCGTAGTAGCGCAGTACTGCAGGGATAATGCCCGCCGCGCCATTGGTGGGTGCCGTCACTACCCGGCCACCGGCGGCATTTTCTTCATTGACGGCCATGGCGTACAGGCTGACCTGATGCAGCGCGTCGTGCGGTAGATCATTTACCGGTTTGGCGGCGGCGCTCTTGTCGTTGGCTTGCTGCCACAGTTTGGCGGCGCGGCGCTTGACGTTCAGGCCACCGGGCAGCTGGCCCGCCGTGCTCAGGCCATGGGCGATACAGTCACGCATAACGTGCCAGATGCGGTCCATGCCGGCATCGAGTTCGGCGTCGCTGTAGCGCACGTTTTCGTTAGCACGCAGCATCTGCGGGATACTCAGGCCCGTGCGCTCGCCATGCGCCAGCAGCTGGGCCATGGTATCGAAAGGATACGGACGTGCGGCCACCGCAGCGCCTGCCGGCGCCGCAGCCTGCTCGCCTTCGGCCCGGATAAAGCCGCCGCCTACCGAGTAGTACACCTTGCTGGTGCTGCTGCCATCCTGCCGGGTCAGCGTGAAGCGCATGCCGTTCGGGTGTTCCGCCAGCGATTCCGACATGTGGAACAGCAGATGGTCGGCCCGGCGGAACGGCACCACGTGGCGGCCCAGCAGATTGAGCTGGCCGCTGGCCTCAGCCTGCGCCAGTTGCTGGTCCACGCAGGCCGGATCGACATCCTGTGGTGCCTCGCCCATCAGCCCGAGCAGCACAGCCTTGTCGGTCGCGTGGCCCACGCCCGTCAGCGCCAGCGAACCATACAGTTCGGCAGTGACCGCGGTGACGTTGTCGAGCGGAGCGTTATCGAGCAAAAAACGGCGTGCCGCCACCATCGGTCCCACTGTGTGGGAGCTCGAGGGTCCGATGCCGATCTTAAACAGATCAAATACGCTCATATCCATCGTGTGTGTCTCTCTCTAATTCTGTATTTTTTTGGTGACTAATTTGGGTGCTGCAAAAAAGGCTGCGCATCATACACAGCCTTGGTGGAGAAGATCAAGCAGCTTTGCCCAGACTCACGTCCACATTGGCCAGCATGTCGGCCACCATTTCGTCGATGCCGATGCGGGCTTTCCAGCCCCAGTCTGCCATGGCGGCTGCATCGTCCAGGCTCTGCGGCCACGTATCGGCGATGGCCTGGCGGCTGTCCGGCTTGTAGGCGATCTTGAAGTCCGGCAGCTTGCGGCTGATGGCGGCGGCCAGCTGTTCCGGATTGAACGACACGCCTGCCACATTGTAGGCCGAACGCACCTTGATCAGTTCGGCCGGTGCATCCATCAGTTCGATGGTGGCGCGGATAGCATCGGGCATGTAAATCATCGGCAGCGTGGTCTGCGGGCCGAGGAAGGATTCATAGCGTTCGCCGCGCAGCGCCGAGTGGAAGATGGCAATGGCGTAGTCGGTGGTGCCGCCGCCCGGCGGCGATTTGAAGCTGATGATGCCCGGATAGCGGATGCTGCGCACGTCCACCCCGTACTTGATGAAGTAGTACTCGCACAGGCGCTCGCCCGCCAGCTTGCTGATGCCGTAGATGGTGGTCGGATCCATCACGGCAGTCTGCGGCGTATCCTGCGCCGGCGTGCTCGGGCCGAAAGCGGCAATCGAGGACGGCCAGAAGATGCGCAGCGGCTTGCCCACGGCATTGCGCTCGCGCGCCACTTCCAGAATGTTGAGCAGGCCATCCATGTTCAGCGTCCACGCCTTCAGCGGCGCCGCTTCGCCCGTGGCCGACAGCATGGCCGCCAGCTGGTACACCTGGGTGATCTCTTCGGCAGCGACCAGTGCCGCCAGGCCGGCTTTATCAAGCACGTTGAGAGTGGTGTAGCGCGCCGCGTTGTACAGATTGTTCGGGCTGATGTCGGCGGCGATCACGTTCTGCGCGCCGTGCTGGGCGGCCAGTGCCTCCACCAGTTCACTGCCAATCTGGCCGTTGGCGCCGATAACGAGGATGCGTTCCTGAGTAGTCATATTCTTATTCCTGACGATTTTCATATTTAGTTCTTCAGCAGGCCCAGTTCATGGCCAGCCTGTTCGAATGCCTTGAGTACGGTGACCAGCTGTTCGCGGGTATGGGCAGCGGACAGCTGCACGCGCACGCGCGCCTGCCCCATCGGCACCACCGGATAGAAGAAGCCGCTCAGCAGCACGCCCAGTTCATACATGCGGGCGGCGAACTTCTGCGCCACCTGGGCGTCGAACAGCATCACTGGCACTACCGGGTGGGTACCGGGCTTGATGGTGAAGCCGATGCGCTCGATTTCGCTACGGAAGAACGCCGTGTTTTCATGCAGGCGGTCACGCAGTTCGGTCGACGCGGACAGCTTTTCCAGCACGGCCAGCGAAGCTCCGGCAATGGCGGGCGCCAGCGTGTTCGAGAACAGGTAAGGACGCGATTTCTGGCGCAGCATCTCGATCACTTCCTTGCGCGCCGACGTAAAGCCGCCCATGGCGCCGCCCAGTGCCTTGCCCAGCGTACCGGTGATGATGTCGATACGGCCCATCACATTGTGGTGCTCGTGGGTGCCGCGGCCGGTCGGGCCCATGAAGCCGGAAGCGTGGCATTCGTCTATCATCACCAGCGCACCATACTTGTCGGCCAGATCGCAGATCTTGTCCAGCTGGGCTATGGTACCGTCCATCGAGAACACCCCGTCCGTGACGATCACTTTGTGGCGCTTGTCGGCGGCGGCCTGCAGTTGCACTTCCAGATCGGCCATGTCGTTATGGGCATAGCGGAAACGCGCAGCCTTGCACAGGCGGATGCCGTCGATGATGGACGCGTGGTTCAGCGTGTCGGAAATGATGGCATCGTTCTCGTCAAACAGTGGCTCGAACACACCGCCGTTGGCATCGAAAGCTGCCGCATACAGTATGGTGTCTTCGGTGCCGAGAAACTTGGAAATCGCCTGTTCCAGTTGCTTGTGGACGGTCTGGGTGCCGCAGATAAACCGCACCGATGACAGGCCATAGCCGTATTTTTCCGTCGCCGCGATGGAAGCCTGCGCTACCCACTCCTGGCCGGACAGGCCCAGATAGTTGTTGGCGCACATATTGACCAGCATTCGGCCATCCTCGCCCATCACTTCGGCACCCTGACGCGAAGCCAGCACGCGCTCCGGTTTGTACAGACCCTGCGAACGCAGCTGGTCGAGGTTATCCTGAAGGCCGGTGAAGAAGGTGGATTTTGCCTGAATGCTCATATAGGTTCCTGTCTGTGGTACGATTTCACTACGTTATGAGAAATTCGTTATTTCGAACACGAATTCGATATATCGAATATTACAGAGTCCGATTGAACTCCGCAAGCCATTGCCGGGTACTGATTCAATTGAAATTTAGTCCAAACGCCGAATAAAACAATGCAAACTCCTGTTTCGACCAATGCACCGCCCGAAGTTGGCGCGGCCCTGCAACGTTTACGCCTGGCCCGCGGGCTGACGCTGGAAGACCTGTCGCGCATCGCCGGGGTATCCAAATCCATGCTGTCGCAGATAGAACGGGAAAAAGCCAACCCCACCATCGCCATCACCTGGCGGCTGGCCAATGCACTGGGCGTGCAGATCGGAGAATTGCTGGCGACGGCGGAAAAAGCCCCGGAAACCATCCGCGTACTGGAGGCCCACGAGACCCCCACCCTGCCCGGCCAGCACGCCGGCTATATCCTGCGCATTCTCGGGCCGATGGAATTGGCGGGCAAATATGAATGGTATGAACTGACCCTGGCGCCGGGCGGCGAACTGGCCTCGCAGGGCCACGACCCGGGTGCACAGGAGCATGTGACGCTGCTGCACGGCTCGGCCGAAGTGGAAGTGGGCGGCGACAAGCGCAAGCTGAAAGTGGGGGCTACCGCGCGCTACCCCGGTGACTTGCAGCATATTATCCGCAATCTCGGCAAGACCGAGGCCAAGGCTCTGCTGGTGGTAATCCACCGCTAGAAAAGCAAAAAGGCTCCGATGGAGCCTTTTTTATTGCCATTTGAGCCAGCAACACAGGCGGCATGGCCGCCAGCGCTGGCTATGTCCTAGCTTACCAGCTAGATTCACGCTCCGGCGTGGAGCTGATACGGTGGATAGCCAGATCGGCGCCCTGGAACTCTTCCTCCGGATCCAGCCGCAGGCCCATCACCGCCTTGATGCCGCCATAAACGATCGCACCGCCAGCGAGTGCAATCACCACCCCCAGTGCAGTGCCGGCAACCTGCGCAGCGAAAGTCACGCCGCCCACGCCGCCGAGCGATTTCAGGCCAAAGATACCGGCTGCAATGCCGCCCCACGCGCCGCACAGGCCATGCAGCGGCCAGACGCCCAGCACGTCGTCGATCTTCCATTTGTTCTGGGCCAGCGTGAACATCGACACGAACAGGGCGCCGGCGACGCAGCCGGTAATCAGCGCACCCAGCGGATGCATCAGGTCGGAACCGGCACACACGGCCACCAGACCCGCGAGCGGGCCGTTGTAGGCGAAGCCCGGGTCATTCTTGCCCATCACCAGCGCCACCAGCGTACCGCCCACCATGGCCATCAGGGAATTCACGGCAACCAGACCGTTCATCTTGTCCAGCGCCTGCGCGCTCATCACGTTGAAGCCGAACCAGCCCACCGTCAGGATCCATGCGCCCAGCGCCAGGAAAGGAATCGACGAAGGCGGGTGCGCAGCGATTGCGCCATTCTTCATGTAGCGGCCACGGCGTGCGCCCAGCAGCAGCACGGCAGGCAGCGCGATCCAGCCGCCCACGGCATGCACCACCACGGAACCGGCGAAATCATGGAACTCGGCGCCCAGCACCGACACCAGCCACTCCTGCACGCCAAAACGGTGATTCCAGACTATGCCCTCGAAGAAGGGATAGACCAGCCCCACCAGCAGGGCCGTGGCCACGGTCTGCGGGTGGAAGCGGGCACGCTCGGCGATGCCGCCCGAAATAATCGCCGGAATGGCGGCGGCAAAGGTCAGCAGGAAGAAGAATTTCACCAGCTCGTAGCCATTCTTCTCGGCCAGAACATCGGCCGAGGCGAAGAAGTTGATACCGTAGGCGATGCTGTAGCCGACGAAGAAGTAGGCGATGGTGGACACCGCAAAGTCGACCAGAATCTTGACTAGCGCATTCACCTGGTTCTTCTTGCGCACCGTACCCAGTTCCAGAAACGCGAAACCGGCATGCATGGCCAGTATCATGATGGCACCGAGCAGAATGAACAGTGCATCGGCGCCGCTTTTAAAATCACCCATCAGATTACTCCCCAAAATAATGCAGAAATTGTTGTATGCATTTTATTGGAGCAATAATCGTACCAATTTGGTGCGAAGAATTAAGTGCTTGATTTCACTATGTTTTGTTTTTGTGCAGCGGCACGCACCGAAATTGTGCGCACCGATATAAGGCATCATTTTGGTGCGAAATCAGATCGGCGCACCGGGTGGTATCACCGGCACGGTGCGTAATTTCACACTGCGCGGGTCACGCAGATAGGCCGTGATCAACTCGCCAGCCTGCTGGCGGCTGGCGCCGGTACTGCCCTGCCCCGGATGCTGACGCAGCCAGGCCGCCAACTGCTGCAAACCTGCCTGCACCTGTGCAGCCACCTGCGGATGTAGTTTGCCACCATCGAGCACATTGAGCAGCGCATCGAGCACCACCCAGTTGGCCGCAAGCTGCACGGCTACGCCGCCAGCCACACTGGCCGGCACGGGGCCACGCTGCCAGCTCTTGCCCAGCACCTGTGCCAGTACCGTATCCACCCCCGGCTGCTGCGCATCGCGCGCCTGCTGCCAAGCCAGCCGGTTCAGGCGTTCGGCATCGAACAGGAAAGTGGCCGTTTGTGCCGCCCCGGCTTCCGCCATCGACAGCGCATCAAATACCGAAGCCATGCGGCTGGCGAAGTATTCGCGTCCGCGTTCGTAGCCCACTGCCGGCGGCGTCAGCACATCAAGTAGCGACGCCGGCAAGGCCAGATATTCGGCCATGAAGGTATCGCTCAGACGGGCCAGTGCCTGCTTCTGCTGCATAGCCGGCGTGATGCGGGTACCCGCCAGCGCGCTGCCAGCGCGAATATCACCGGCACTGGTAGTATCGAAACTGGCGCCGCCTACCAGCCGTGCCAGGGCTTCGCCCTGATAGCGCTGCAGCAGATACACGGGCACCAGCCGCGCTTCCAGCTCGCCGGCCTGCCGTGCCGCCGGCAGTACGTCGTAGGAGAAACCGGACAGCGCACGCTGGCGCACAGCCGTCAGCTGGTCCCAGGTGCGCAGACTGTCGGCGCCAAAGTCCCACAGCAGGCCATCGGGATGGCTGGCGCCGGGGCTGCGCGCATCCTGATCGCTCACATACTGCATGCCGGCCCGGTGCGCGCTGGCGCGCAGCGCAGCCAGCGCCTGCTGTTCCTGTTCGCCCTGGCCGAAATCGCCATAGATATAGCGCACGATGTAGTCGTCCCATGGTCCCACGCCCACGCCGTAGGCATCGGCCAGACTGGGTTTACCCGCGCCGTCGAGCTTGAGCAGCGGGTGCGGATAGTCCATCACCGAGCCGTTGCCAAGCCGGCTGGCGGCAAAGTTATGGGCAAAGCCCAGCGTATGGCCCACTTCGTGCGCCGCCAGCTGGCGCAGGCGCGCCAGCGCCATCTGCTCGGCCAGCTGCGCCTTGTCGGCGGGGGCGTCCTTGCCGTAAGGCGCCAGCAGGCTCTCGGCGATCAGTATGTCCTGCCGTACGCGCTGCGAACCGAGCGTTACGGCGCCACGCAGAATCTGACCGGTGCGCGGATCGGCCAGTGCATTGCCATAGGACCAGCCGCGGGTGGCACGGTGTACCCAGTGGATCATGTTGTAACGGATGTCCATCGCGTCCACGCCTTCGGGCAGCAGTTCAACCCGGAAGGCATCCTTGTAGCCGGCCTTCTCGAAAGCGCTGGCCCACCACGAAGCGCCCTCGATCAGGGCCGAGCGCACCGGCTCGGGCGCGCCGCGGTCGACGTAATACACGATGGGCTTTTTCACCGTGCTGACCGCGGCGCCCGGGTCGGTCTTTTCCAGCCGGTGACGGACCTGCCAGTGCACGTCGATGCTGCTGGCCAGTGGTGTAGTAAAATCGAAGTAGCTGACATCGAAGCCGCCCGAATACGGATGATAGCTGCGCGGCCGCCAGCCGCTGTCGAGTGCCGGCAGGCGCACCATGCTGATGCGCTGGCGCAGCGCCACGCTGGCCGCATCGGCAGCCACCTGACGCACAAACTCGCCGCTGGCCGGGCCGCTGAAGGTCAGCAGCGCTTCCAGTTCCAGATTGTCGGGGAAAGCCTTGGCCTGTTCGGCCAGCACCGCGCTGCGCGCCGGGTCGACCTGATAGCTCCCCTGCTTGGTAGCCGCCAGGCGCGCGCTCACGCCATGGCGGTCGGCCAGCAGGAAGCTGGAAAAGTCCACCAGATGCTGCTTGCCTTCCGTAGCCAGTATCTCGCCCGTCCACAGCACGCCAGCGGCAAACGATTCGCGCACCGCCGCACGTTCGTCCGGGTCGGCGGAATTGGCTACGTAAGCCGTGTTATCGCGTATCAGGAATAGCTTATTGCCATGCCGCTCGAAGTGCACCATCAGCATTTCGCCGCCCTGTCCCCGGTCCAGCCCCACATCGTTCGAACCGAGCGCATAGGGCAAAGAACTCACCAGCAGAAATGGCTGTTCCAGCGTGCTCACGCCCAGCAGCACGCGCCCCTTGGCGGTGTCGCGCCACAGATCGAACAGGCCGCTCTGCCCGGGCAGCTCGCGCGTCAGGTCGGCCAGCGTGGCCGCTGCTGGCGCAGCAGGAGCAGCGCTGGCTGGCGCCGCCAATGCGGACGTCGCGCTCAGCAATGCTGCGCCCCCCAGCAGCGCCAGCAGCAGGCGGCCCTGCACCGCTGCGGGCCTCATGGCTGGCCCGTCACGGTTACAGCGGCTGCATCCATCTGCAGCGCACGGCTAAGGAAGCCCCAGCGGTCCGTGACCTCGTCAATCTGTTTACTGGTGGGTTTGCCGGCACCATGACCAGCCTTGCTGTCGATGCGGATCAGGATAGGCGCGGCAGCGCCCTGTGCTGCCTGCGCCGCTGCAGCAAACTTGAAACTATGCGCCGGCACCACACGGTCGTCATGGTCGGCCGTGGTAATCATGGTGGCCGGATAGCAGCCGCCCTGCTTCAGATTATGCAGCGGCGAGTATTTGAGCAGCGCCTTGAACTCCTCGGGATTGTCGGACGAGCCGTAGTCGGAAGTCCAGGCCCAGCCGATGGTGAATTTATGGAAGCGCAGCATATCCAGCACACCCACCTGGGGAATCGCTGCCGCAAACAGTTCCGGACGCTGGGTCATGGTGGCGCCTACCAGCAAGCCGCCATTGCTGCCGCCGCCTATCGCCAGCTTGGCAGGCGAAGTAATCTTATGCTCGATCAGCCATTCCGCAGCGCCGATAAAATCATCGAACACATTCTGTTTCTGCAGCTTGGTACCGGCCGCGTGCCACGCTTCACCGTATTCGCCGCCGCCACGCAGATTGGGCACCACATACACGCCGCCCATTTCCAGCCATGCCAGATTGGCCACCGAGAAGGCCGGCGTCAGCGAAATATTGAAGCCGCCGTAGCCATACAGATAGGTTGGATTGCTGCCATCATGCTTGAGACCTTTTTTGGCAACGATGAACATCGGCACGCGAGTACCATCGCGGCTGGTGTAGAACTCCTGCCGTACTTCGAACGCCGCAGGATCGAAGTCTACCCGCGGCTGACGGTACACGCTGCTCTTGCTGGCTTTCAGGTCATAGCGGTAGATGGTAGTAGGCGTGGTGAAGCTGGTGTAGGAATAGAAGGTCTCGCCATCAGTGCGCTTGCCGCCGAAACCAGCGGCCGAGCCTATGCCCGGCAGCTCGATATCGTGCAGCGGCTTGCCTTTCAGGTCGAACACCTTGACCAGACTATGAGCATCGCTCAGGTAGTCGATCACCAGCTGGTTGTTGACCAGCGAAGCCGATACCATGGTGTTGGCCGATTCCGGCACCAGCTGCTTCCAGTTGGCCGCCGCCGGTTTGCGCGTGTCGATGGCGACAATCCGGCCACGCGGTGCGGCGCGCTCGGTACGGAACAGGAACACCGGACCGTCATTGCCGATGAAGCTATAGGCCGCATCGAATTCCTCCAGCAGCGCCACCACTGGCGCACCCTTGCGCGACAGATCCTGGTAGAACACCCGGTTCTTGTTTTCCGTACCCTGCGAGCCGTTGATGATCAGGTAGCGGCCATCTTCGCTGACTTCGGCGCTAAAGCCCCAGTCCTTGTGGTCGGGACGCTGGTACACCAGCGTGTCGGCACTTTGCGGCGTGCCCAGCTTGTGGAAATACAGCTTCTGGAAGTAGTTCACCGCGGCCAGCTTGGTCGCTTCGGTGGGCTCGTCGTAGCGGCTATAGAAGAAGCCGGAACCGTCATGCAGCCATGCCGTCTGGGAGAATTTCACCCACTGGATATGGTCACCGGTGTCCTGGCCCGTTTCGATGTCGCGCACGTTGATTTCGTTCCAGTCGGAGCCGGAAGCGGCCGTGCTATAGGCCAGATATTTGCCGTTCGGGCTAACCGCCATTCCGGCCAGCGCCACCGTACCGTCCGCCGCCAGCGTATTCGGATCGAGCAGCAGGCGCGGCACATCGGCCAGCGTCTTCATGGTGTACAGCACCGATTGATTCTGCAGGCCGTCATTGCGGCTGTAGAAATAGCGGCCGCCTTCCTTGAACGGCACGCTGAAGCGTTCGTAGTTCCACAACTTGGTCAGGCGCTGGCGGATCGCTTCACGGCCGCGGATCTGCCCCAGATAGCCTTGCGTGAGCTGGTTCTGCGCCTCCACCCAGGCATGCGTCTCCGCGCTGTTGGCGTCTTCCAGCCAGCGGTAGGGATCTGCCACCGTGGTGCCGTGATAGACATCCTGCTGCGCTACGGTGCGGGTGGCCGGATAGCTGATTGCAGGCCCAGCGGCCGGACAGGTTTGCGCCATGGCGGCGAAATGGGTCAACAGCAGGCTGGCCAGCAGCGTGAGACGTCGTTGCATACAGGTTCCGTGGAATAAAGTTCGGGAACACCGATCATAGCCTGAAGCGTAGCAAATATGAAACGATAGCCAAATGACCAGAGCGATTTTTATTCGGCGCTACCGGGCTGCTCCGGCAACGGCGGGCGCCATTGGGCCAGCCAGTCCTGCATCTGCGCGGCGGGAATGGGCCGGCTCATGAAATAGCCCTGTCCCTGATCGCAATTCATACCGGCCAGCAGGCGCCAGACTTTTTCGTTCTCTATGCCTTCTGCCACCACCCGCAGTTCCATGGCCCGCGCCAGGCTGATGGTGGACTGCACGATACGATAGTCGCCCGTATCCGTCTCCATATTCAGCACAAACGACTTGTCGATCTTGAGTTCATTCACCGGCAGGCTTTTCAGATAGGCCAGTGAAGAATAGCCGGTACCGAAATCGTCGATGGAAAGTTCGAAGCCCATGGCGCTGAGCGCTGCCAGGGTGCTCTGCGCCCGCACCGGATCATCCATGATGGCGCTCTCGGTAATCTCCAGGCAGAACGATTGCGGCGACTGGCCATGACGCTGCAGCATTTCACTGAACTTGATAGGCAAGTCCTGATCCATCAGGTCACGGGTGGACAGGTTGACCGACATCTTCAGATGATGGCCGGCCTGTTCCAGCTGCTGGCACAGCCGCGCCGAGCGCTCCATCACCCAGCGCGTCAGCACGCGGATAAAACCGGTCTGTTCGGCGAACGGGATGAACTGGTCGGGGAACACATTGCCGCGCTGTGGATGCTGCCAGCGCACCAGCGCCTCCATGCCCACCACCTGCCCCGTCTGCAGCGCGATCTTGGGCTGCACGTACAGGCGGAATTCATCGCGTTCGATGGCATAGCGCAGCTCGGTCAGCATCGACAGGCTCTGCTCACTGCTCTTGTCCAGCGCTGCGTCGTAAATCACGGCGCCGTCATTGCGCACCTTGGCGCAGTACATCGCCACTTCGGCCATACTGAGCAGCGTTTCGCCATCCTGCCCGTGGGCCGGATAGCCGGCGATGCCCAGGCCGGCGCCGATATCGACCGTCTGGTCTTCCAGCGACAGCGGGGTTTCCAGCACGCGCAGAATATCTGCGCCCAGCTGGCGCGCTGCTGCCAGATCAGCCGCCGGCAGCAGCACGGCAAACTCGTCGCCGCCCATGCGCGCCAGTTCGGCGCTGAGTCCCTGCTGTTGCAGCAACGTCTTCAGGCGCTGCGCTACCTGCTGCAGCAAGGCGTCGCCGAAGCTGTGGCCCATCACATCGTTCACGTGCTTGAAACGGTCCAGATCCATCATCAGCACGAACACCGGCTGCTGCTGCTGCTTCGCGCGGCGCAGCGCTTCTTCCAGCTGCATCAGGAAGCCGGCACGGTTGGGCAGATCGGTCAGCCGGTCGCGGTAAGCCTGCCGCAGTATCTTGTCTTCGCGCTGGGCGATACCGGCGCGCATGGCGTCGAAAGCACGCGCCAGTGCGCCGATTTCGTCGCTGCGCCGGCTGTGTACGGGCTGCTGGTAATCGCCCAGTTCCAGCCGCCTCGCCGTCTCGGCCAGCGCACTGATGGGCTGGGCGATACGCTTGGCCGTGAACACGATGGCCAGCGAAGAAATCACGATGCCGCCCAGCGTCAGCACAATCAGCCAGCGCTCCAGCCGCACATATTCTGCCGTCGCCTCGTCGAACGAACGCGCCAACAGCACCTGCGTGCTCTGGCTGCCCGCCTGCCCCAGCGGCAGCAAACACATGCCGTAGCGGCTATCGCCCAGCAGCATGTCGAATGGCTGCTCGTTCGGAATCTGTCTGGCCTGCAGCTGGCTGCGCAGGGTAAAGGTCTGCTACTGCTCCAGCGTGGAACCGGCGATCAGCCAGTCGCCCGTGCCGGAGCGGGTCAGGATGGTGGTATCAAGTCCGCTGATGCCGTGCATGTCGCGCGCCAGTTGCCGGTCGATGGGGAAAGTCATCACCACCCAGGCGATAGTGACGGGCGCTTTCACCGGCACCACCACGATCTGGTAAGGCAGACGGTCGATAATCGCCATGCCGCTCACGCCATCGGCAGCTTCGGCCTGATCGAGCATGCCCAGTACCTGCTGTTCCAGCGCCGCCGCCTGCAGGCGGTTGGTCGCTGCGCTGATCTGGCGGTCGACATTCACCAGCATGGTCAGTGCCGCCTTGATGCGGCTACCGCTATTCACCAGTGCCGACTCGATGGTGGCACGGTCGCTGTCGTCGTTGTTGCCGACCAGCGCCACAAACGCCGTGTCGCGCGCCAGCAGACGTGCGCCGGAACGCAGGCTTTGGGCATTCTGCTCCAGCAGACGGCGAAACACCTTGCTGCCGTTGGCCAGCTCGCTGCTGATCGACTGGCGCGCGTTAGTTTCGATGCCGCGCTGAATCACCAGCAGCCCGGCCACCTGTACCGCCACCACCAGCACCAGAAACAGCGTAACGATACGGCTTTCGAGGCTGCGGAAAGTTAATCGCATGGGCCAGCCTTTACTGGGTCGCGCCATCGTCGGTCGCAGGGGCTTTCAGGGCCAGTCTGAAACTGAGGGCTGCCGCTGCATCGCCCGCCTTGAGGCTGATCTGCTGTTCGGCAATGGCGCCGCCTGCTGCATTGTAGTGCCAGGCGCGTACCGTGTAGCGGGCGCCAGCCGGCAGCTCGATCTGGGCCACGCCATTGCCGTCGCTTTTGGCAAAATATGGCGTATCCACCACTTTCACGTAGGCCACCATGCGATCGTGGATGTTGCAGCCTAAAACCACCGTACCAGCCCGGTCGAACACCTGCGGCGCGGCAGCCTGGCCCGAGTACAGCTTCTGGTCGAACTTGTGCGCAGGCGAGAAGGAATAGATATGGTGGCGCACCCTGTCGTTATTCGGGAACATGATGGTGGTACCGGTCTGTATCACCGTCACCAGTGGAATGAATTTGAGGCCCTTCTGCTCGATTTGCGCCGGCACCGCTGCACGCGCCGCCACGGCACCCGATTCCGGCTCGGCATACACCACCACATCGGCCAGCGGCTTGCCGGCACTATCCTGCGTCTGCACCTGCAAACCCGTAGCGGCCGCCTGTAGCGACCAGCCAGCAATAAGGAAACCAAGGACACGACGCATGAGCAATCCAGCTAGATAGGAAACAATTTAATAATACGATTGTAGCGTCACGACGCGCACAGACGTAAAAGATTTTTGTATCCCGATGGAAAAAGTTGCCTTACGTCACGATCGTGACACAAATCCTCAATACCATAAGCAGCTGTTTCCACCTTCCCCTGACTTACTGTGACTCCGCACCGTAGCGCCCGCATCCACTACCTGCCCACCAGAACCGACGAGCAGGATCACCACCAGCGCCTGGAACTGCTGGAAATTCTGGCGCGACGCCAGCTGAGTGCGCTGTTCCAGCCCATCGTCGACCTGCGCAGCGGCGCCATCATCGCCTACGAAGGGCTGATCCGCGGCCCATCCGACAGCGCGCTGCATGCGCCCCTGCAGCTGTTCAAGGTGGCACGTGCCTGCGGCCTGAGCGTGGAAGTCGAGCACCTGTGCCGCCGGGTGGTACTGGAGCGCTATGCCGAGCTGCAGTTGCCGGGCAAACTATTTTTGAACGTAAGCCCTGACATGCTGCTGCAGCGCGACGCCCGCCATGGCGAGACGCTAGGCATCATCCAGCAACTGGGAATCGCCCCCGAGCAGGTAATTATCGAACTGACAGAAAACCAGCCCACCTACGACTATGCAGCCATGCGCGAAGCCGTACGCCACTACCGCGCCATGGGCTTCCAGATTGCTATCGACGATCTGGGCGAAGGCTTTGCCAGCCTGCGGCTGTGGTCGGAACTACTGCCCGAATTCGTCAAGATCGATATGCACTTCATACAGGGCATCCATCAGGACCCTGTCAAATTGCAGTTTGTCCGGTCAATACAGGGAATCGCCGAGAAATCGGCCACCCGCGTCATCGCCGAAGGCATAGAAACCGCCGACGAACTACTGGCGCTGGGCGAAACCGGCGTGGCGCTCGGCCAGGGCTATCATCTGGGCCGCCCCGCTTCCCAGCCCCTGCGCGCCATTCCGTCCCAGGTGCGGCGCCAGCTGGACCGCGCCCAGAGCGCCGACTACCGCGCACGCAGTGCCGGCGCCATACAGTATCGCTGGTGCGACGCCGCTGGCGCCCGGACACTGGCCGGGGTGCCGCCAGCGCTAGGCATATAGAACCACCTGACGGCGCGGCAATTTGCTGCGGCGGCAGCGCTGCCAGCCCGGTCCTGCAGTGCCGACACGCCGTTCCTGCCGCCCCATGCCGTCGAGCCGCTGGCGGGCCTGCAGCTGTCCCTGCCGCGCTGCGCAGCGATACCAGATCTGCGCCAGCGCCATATTGGCCTTGCCGCCCAGCCCCTGCTCGTACATCAGTGCCAGATTGTACTGGGCCGCAGACGACCCCTGCTCCGCCGCCTGCTGGTACCAGCTGCGTGCCTGTACCGGATCGGCCGTCACGCCATGTCCGCCCGCATACATGCAGGCCAGGTTGTATTGCGCCAGCATATGGCCAGCGCTGGCCGCATGGCGGTACCAGATGCAGGCCTGAGCCGCGTCCTGCGCCACCCCGCGCCCCTGCGCCAGCAGCAGCGCCAGGTTGTATTGGGCCTCCACATCATCCTGTGCGGCGGCGCGGCGCAGCCACGCGCAAGCGCGCGGCAAATCGGTCGCCACCCCCTCGCCCTGCGCATAGGCCAGCCCCAGCATGCGTTCCGCCATGGCCAGCTGCTGCGCTGCAGCCTGGCGCCACCATGCCACCGCCTGCGCGGCATCAGCCGCGACAGCGCGGCCCTGCTGGTACATCACGCCCAGATGCAGCTGCGCTCTGGCGTCGTTGCGCGTGGCCGCCTTGCGCAGCCATGCCAGCGCCAGCAGATGGTCGGGCGCGACGCCCTCGCCATACAGATAGGCGGCACCGAGCAGCCCCTGGGCGCGCGCGCTGCCCTGTTCGGCAGCACGGAAAAACCATGCAAGCGCCACTTCGGCATTGGCCAGCACACCGCGTCCGTTGCGGTACATCATGCCCAGATTCTGTTGCGCAGCCACTTCACCCTGCAGGGCTGCGGCGCGGAACCAGCGCACCGCCTGCTCGTCGCTGGCTTCCACGCCCTCGCCCGTGTACAGCATGACACCCAGATGATTCTGCGCAAAAGCCAGCCCTTGCAGGGCGGAACGTTCCATCCAGTAATAAGCACAGACAGGATCAGGCGCCAGCAGGTCGCTGGCCCGGTACAACAGCGCCAGATTGAACTGGGCGTAGGGATCCCCCTGCTCGGCCGCGGCGCGGAACCACGCATAGCTGCCGCTGTGATAGCGGGCCGGCTGGGGAGTCTTCATGGCATACCTTGGTCAAGTACTGCAAAAATCTTGGCTAAAGTATAAAAGCGTGCGACCGTCCCCGTTTGACGATGCTCAATCCCGTCCAAGCAGCGTCAACCCCGCTTCAGTGGCGCGGCTGCACGCTGTGCGGCCCTGCTTTGGGGCCGCTAGCATAGGCCAGCGCGGCCAGCAGCGTCAGGCACCAGACGATCAGCGCACCGGACGGCAAATCGTACAGGGTGGACAGTACCAGCCCGCTGGCATAGCCGACCGCACCGATGGCATAGGCCAGCCACAGCCGCTTGGCCGGTGCATAGTGGCGTACCGCCAGCGCCGGCACGATCAGGCTGGTAAACACCAGATACACGCCCACCAGTTGCACCGAAGCGGTGACCGCCAGCGCAAACACCAGATAGAAAGCCAGCCGGCTCAAACGCTCGCCGAGACGGTACAGCAGCGCGCAAATCACCAGCGTGCCGGCAGCAGGCAGCAGCAGCTGTTCATAGCGCACCCACAGAATCTGCCCAGCCAGCAAGTCCTGCAAATGCTCGCCACCATGCGGGTTATGCGCCACCAGCAGCAGCCCTGCCGTGGCAGCGAGAATGAACAGCACGCCGATCTGGGCTTCCTGCACTTCCGGCCAGCGCCGCTCCGTCCACGTCAGCAATACCGCGCCGAGCACGGCCGCCGCTGCCGCTGCCGCCTGCACGGCCCAGCCATGCGGGTCCAAATCGGCCACCCCGGCGATGATTACCCCCAGTGCAGCAATCTGGGCAATCGCCAGATCGATGAACACAATTCCACGCCGCAGCACCTGGGCCCCCAGCGGCACATGGGTCAGCAGTACCAGCAGGCCGGCCAGCAAGGCCGGTACGATAATCATCAGATCGAGCGCTTCCGTGTTCATTTATTTATTCGCTTCCAGTAGACGTTGTACCGTGCTGTCGAACAGGCCGAACAGATCCTTGCTTTGCTCATCGCCGCCCACCGAGAACGGCAGCACCACTGCCGGTATGTGGGCATGCTCGCTCAGCCATTGCGAAGCGCGGCCATCCTGATAGCCGGCGCGCAGCACCATGCGGGCCGGCGCACGCTGCAGCTGTGCCAGCAGGCCGGCCAGATGGGCCGCACTGGGCTCTACGCCCGGCTTGGGCTCCAGCGTCCCCACCTGATGCATGCCCAGCCAGTTCATCAGATATTCCATGTTCTTGTGGTGCTCCACCACGGCCACGCCTTTCAGCCCGGCCGCCTGTTTCTCCCACTTCTGCATGGCGCTATCCCAGCGCTGGGCAAAGTCTTTCTGCCGCGCGCCATAATAGGCGGCATTGGCCGGATCGAGCTCGGCCAGCCGCTTGCTCAGCGCCACGCTGACCAGTGCGATATTGTGCGGATTCTGCTGGATGTGGGGATTGCCGGCCGCATGAACATCGCCTTCGCTGCGGTCGACGCGCGCTGGCACGTCCAGCCGCGGCACCAGCGCGCCGGCTTCGAAATAGCCGGGCTGGCCGGGGGCGATACGGCTATTGCCCGATTGCTGCACCAGCACGGGCAGCCAGCCCACTTCAAGTTCCAGCCCGGTGCACACCAGCAGCTGCGCGTTGCGGGTACGGGCGATCAGGCTGGGACGTGCTTCCACCCGGTGCGGGTCCTGCAGCGCCGTGGTGGCGCTGCTCACCTTCACCTTGTCGCCGCCCAGTTCCGTAGTCAGGGCTTCCCATTCCGGTTCGCAGGCCAGTACATTCAGGGCGGCATGGGCTGGTGCCATTACCAGCACACTCAGCAGGGCCAGCCAGCTGGCTTTGGTCGTCAGTTGCATGTTCACTCCTTAGAAGGCATGGGCCGCATGGGTGCCCAGACTCATGATGTATTGAAGGAAAATCTGGTTATCGGTGACACCGGCACGGGCCTGTTCGCGCGCCAGCTGCAGGCGCAGACGCGAGAATTCCGAGGGGCTGTAGTCGAGCATGATGCTGCTGCGGCGCGGACGGAAAGCCTCCAGCACGGGTAGCTTGTCCCAGCCCAGAACGCCGCTATCAACCAGGCCGTAGCGGCTGGTGCCGCTATCGAGACGGTCATAGCGCAGTCCGGCACGCCAGTTTGGCATGAACTGGTACACGCTTTGCAGATACCAGCCCGACTGCACGCTGCGGTAGGCGCCGCTGGCACTGGCATCGGTGGCGCTGGCGTAATCGAGCGCGCCGTCTTCCGTACCACGGAAGTACTCGCCCTGCAGCTTGAAATTGGTGTTGACGGAATTGCCGTCTGGCGCCCATTTCAGGATGGCATCGACTATCCACAGGCGCGAACGGCCACTGAAGCTATGCTCCAGCCCGCCATCACTGAAGGTACGCTGTTCGGCCGCCGTACGCAGATACGACAGGCCGGCGCGGTAGCTGGCCGAGCTGCCGATATCATCGCCCAGATGGGCGAACGCGGCATAGGCGCCGGCGCCATTGCGGTTGCGCTCGTTGCCGGGGAAAGCCGCACCGTTACCCGCTTCGAAGCCGAGCTCCAGATACTGATCGAGCGGCGCCAGCCAAGTGGCCTGCACGCCATCGGTCTTGTACTGGCCACCGAGGAAAGCCTGATAAGCCAGCGGCGCATCGATGAAGTCCCAGGTGTGGGCGTGCTGGCTGTTCAGATAGCCTATGCCGGACAGCATGCGGCCTGCTTTCAGGTTCAGGCCATTTTCCAGCGCACGGGTGCGCACAAACGCTTCTTCTACGCTAGCCTCATTTTCACCGCTGAGCGAAAACGTCAGCTGACCGGCAAAGTGGGGATCGATATTGGCCGCCAGCGTCAGCTCCGATTCACCCAGATTAAAGCTGCGCTTGCCCGGTCCTGCTTCGCCGCCGCTGGGAATAAAACCTTGCAGCATATATTGCTGCGGGTCCTGGCGCAGATTCTGCCAGCTGCCGCCCAGTATCATCGAAATATTGGGGTTGTATAGATTGGCCGCTGCGCTTGCGGACACAGCAACCGGCGCGGGCTGGGATGCCCAGACAGACGCTGGTCCGCTCGCGCCCGCTTCAGGCGCTGCGCCGGCCACCGCTGCCGCAGCGCTGCCAGACTGCGCGCTGGCGCTGGCGGAACTGCCGGACGTGGCGCCAGCAAGCTGGCTGTCGGCGCGCGCCGGGGCAGCGGCCTCGGCTTGTTTCAAACGGGTTTCCAGCGCTTCCAGACGGCTTTCATACGCCTGTTTCATGGCGCTGATTTCGGCGCGCAAGGCGGCCAGTTCGGCGGCAGCCGCTATTGCGGCAGAGCTGGCCGGATTCTTCGGGACAGCGGCATAGGCATATGGCGCTGCAAGGGCGGCGCTCAGGGCGGCCGCCAGCATGCGGTTCTGTTTCATCTTGTGTCCTGTGAAAATCGATAGAGCACGCCGCCACGCCGCAGCAGGCGGCATGGCAGAGTAAGGCAACATCAGCAGAACAGAACGGGCGGCGCGCGAGTGAGGTAGACGGTTACCGGACCGGCAGTACGCATGGCCAGCGGCACACTGGCACCGACCACGGCGACGCCGTCCAGCAGAGGGAAGGAATGGAAGCGGCTATCAACCGCCGCAGTAAACTGGGCCACGGCCAGGCACTGGGCGCAACTATGATCGAAGCCCAGCTTGGTGATGCCGCTCAGGTCGGCATCATGTTCGGCATCGGGGCCGGCGCCATTTTGCCAGCCGCCAGCGCCACTGTCGTCAAGCAGGGCAACAACCGCCCTGGCAGCATCCGTGGCCATGGCTGGGGTTGCCGCCAGATCGGCAGTGGCCGCCGCATGGGTCAGTGCGTGCGCGTACCCCATCTGCTGGGAGAACACCAGCAGAAGCGACAACAGCATACGGAATACAAAGCGGCGCACTTGCACAAAAAGACAATATTAATGACTACGACACGCGTATTGTAATGCTAGTCCTGCCGTTTAGCGCAGTTTTTGTCCATTCTGGCCGGAAAGAAATTGCGGCACCTTGGCAGCCGCCAGCTGGTTCACCGCCACCAGCAGTTCCGGCGCCACCTGCTCCCAGCCATAGCGCTGCGCCACGTCCTGCCCCATACGCAGCAGCACGGCGGCGGCCACCTCGGCGTCGGCTTCGGCGCGGTGGGCGGCACTGGCAAAGCGGATATCGAGCTGGCGCGACAAGTCGCCCAGGCGGTAGCTGGCCATGCCCGGATACACCCGGCGCGCCAGTTTCAAGGAGCACAGCAGGGCCGGATAGGCCGGCGTCAGACCCAGCCCGGCCGCTTCCGCGCGCAGGAACTTGTCGTCGAACGAAGCATTATGGGCCGCCAGCGTATCGCTGCCGATGAACTCCAGCAGCTGCGGCATCACCTGCGCTACCGGCGGCGCACTGTCGACCATGGACTGGGTAATCCCCGTCAGGCCGGTAATGAAGGCAGGGATACGCACCCCACAATTAACCAGCGAAACAAAGCGCTCGAAGATGCGGCCCTCGCGCAGCCTGAGCGCCGCCACCTCGGTAATCCGGTCGCCGCTGGCGGGCGACAGGCCGGTGGTTTCAAAGTCCAGCATGACCAGCGATTGCCCCAGCATTCCTGCTCCTAACCGAATTTACGCGCCGCATCGAGCGCCAGGCCGGCACCGATACTGCCAAACAGATCGCCTTCGACGCGGCGCGCCGTCGGCACCAGTGCCGCAATGCGCGCGCGCAGCAGACGCACGCCGCTGGAACCGCCGGTAAAGAACACGGTATCGACCGCGCTGGCAGCCACGCCGGCATCGCGCAGCAGCGCCTGCACGGTCTGCTCGACGGAACTGACCAGCTGCTCCGAGGCAGCGTCGAACTGGGCGCGGGTGACTTCCAGCGCCACCGGCGGGGCCAGACGATCCAGTTCCAGCACCGTCTGCTCGGCATCGGACAAGGCAATCTTGCCCTGCTCCACCTGCATGGCCAGCCAGTGGCCGGACCGGTCTTCGATCAGGTTCTGCAGGCGGCCCAGCTTGTCCTGCTCGGCGGCGTCGCGCAGCAGATCAGCCAGCTGCAGCGAGGCTTTCTTGGTATAAGCCTGATTAATCGTATGCCAGGTGGCCAGATTGAAGTAGTAGCTGGACGGCACTTCGCTGTTGTTGCGCAGCCGGCTGCCATAGCCAAGCAAGGGCATCACGCTGGCCAGCGACAGATATTTATCGAAGTCGGTACCGCCGATGTGCACGCCGCCATTGGCCAGAATATCCTCGCGTCGCTCCACTCGAGTTGCCCGCTGGGGCGACAGGCGCAGCAGCGAAAAGTCCGAGGTACCGCCGCCAATGTCGGCGATCAGCACCAGTTCTTCGCGGCTGATCTGCGACTCGTAGTCGAACGCCGCGGCTATCGGCTCGAACTGGAAGGCGACCTCCTTGTAGCCGACCGAGCGGGCGATCTGTTCCAGCGTATCCTGCGCCAGCTGGTCGTGGGCGGCATTATCGTCGATGAAATGCACCGGGCGGCCAAACACGGCCGACGTGAACTCGCGCCCGGCAGCACGTTCGGCGCGGTGTTTGAGTTCGCCAATGAATTGCGCCAGCAGGGTGCGGAACGGCAGCGCGCGGCCAGCCACTTCGGTCTGGCCTTCCATCAGGCTGGTACCAAGCAGGCTCTTCATCGAGCGCATCAGCCGGCCTTCGTAGCCGGCCAGATAGTCGGCCAGCGCCGCACGGCCATAGCGCACCACCTCGTCATCGGCATTGAAGAACACTACCGACGGCAGGGTTAGCTTGCCATCTTCCAGTCCCAGCATCACCGGCTGGCCCGGATTCACCCAGCCTACCGTCGAATTGGAAGTGCCAAAATCGACACCGCATGCAATGGCCATGACCACCCTTGTACAGAATAAAGGGGCGTAATGTTAGCAGAATTAGGCGCAAACCTCGTAAAAATCTCCACTTATCTCAACTTGGGCGGGAAATTCGCCAGACTGCCACAAGGCTAGCATTCTTTCTCAACAGCAAGCGATTATTATTGCCCTTCGGTAAGTTATTAGTTATGCTGATCAGTATTGCCGCTCAGAGCAAATACAACAGTCCGAGACCATGACCCCACCCAAGCGCCCCATCGAAGCCAGCGCTGCCAGCCAGCTCGCCGAACTGGCCGCGCAGTCGCGCCGCGTCACTTCCTATGACGTGGCGCTGGTAGCGGGCGTGTCGCAATCGGCGGTTTCGCGCTGTTTCAAACCCGGCGCCAGCGTCTCCAAGTCCACTTTTGCGCGGGTAATGAAGGCTGCCGCCCTGCTCGACTACGTGCCCAATGCGGCCGCACGCAGCCTGATTACGCGCCGTACCAATATGGTGGCGGTGCTGATTACCCACCGCGCCAACCTGTACTACCCTGAACTGTTGTCCGAACTGAGCCAGCAACTCACCCCGCACGGCAAACGTGTACTGCTGTTCCCCCTGTCCGGCGAAGCTGAGGCGGCCCGTGTACTGGGCGATCTGTGGCAATTCCAGGTGGACGGCGTGATTGCCGCTGCCCACCTGCCCGCCACCGCCGTGGCGGAATTCCGCCGCCATCGCGTGCCGCTGGTAGTCTTCAACCGCCTGCTCGACGATCATGCCGTGCACACCGTCAGCTGTGATCACCGCGCGGCCGGACGCATGCTGGCAGCCCGGCTGGCCGCGGCCGGTCACCGCCAGTTCGGCATCATTACCGGAAGCAAGGATTCGGTGGTGGCCGTCGCCCGCCAGCAGGGCGTGGCCGAGCAGCTGGCCGAACTGGGACTGCCCGCACCGCTGGTGGTGTCGGGCGAGTTCGACTATCACAGCGGCGCTACCGGACTGAAAACCCTGATAGCCCGCCATGGCGGCATTCCCGACGCCATCATCTGCGCCAGCGATGTGCTGGCCATCGGCTGCCTGGATTGCGCCCGCCACGAACTCGGCATCGATGTACCGGGGCAGCTGTCGGTGGCTGGACTGGATGCGGTAGAGCCGTCCAACTGGCTCAGCTACAACCTGACCACCCTGCGCCAGCCCATGGCACGGATGGCGGCCGCCGCTGCGCGGCAGATATGCCAGCTGATCGACCGCCCGGAACTGGCTGCCGCGCGTCAGCTGTTCGACGCCCAGTTCATCGAAGGCACCACGGCGCGCCTGCTGCCGGCCGGAGCGCCGGTAAGCCCGCCTTTCAGCTTGCCGCAGGCGCTGGCTATAATGTAGCGGATGAACACTGCCCAACCACCCCGCACCGCCCGCTTTATTCCCCGTGGCCTGACGCCCACTGCCGAACAGCTCGCCATACAGCTGGCCCAGCAAAAAACCGTGCTGATCGATGCCAATGCCGGTGCTGCCAAGACCACCACGCTGGCCCTGCGCATCGGCGAAGCGCTGGCGCGCAATCTGGCGCCGGAGCAGATACTGGCGCTGACGTTCACGCCCGAAGCGCGCGATGTGCTGGCGGCCCGGCTGATACAGCTGGGGGTAGCGCCGGCGCTGGCCCAGCGCCTGCACATTCTCACCTTTGAAGACTTTGCGCGCTGGCAGCTCGATGCCATCGACGGCGACGGTGTGCGCCAGTGCGGCGATGCGCGCCTGCTCAAGCCCTATGCCCTGCAGGCCATGGACCGGGTGGGCCAGCGCTATGCCGGCCGGCTGGAACAGCTGGACTTGCAGACTCATAGCGTGGGGCTGGCCCACTTCCTCGAAGTACAATGCCAGCTGAAAGCCAGCATGGCACTGGAGCAGGACGTGGAATTCATGGATTTGGACGAGATCTCGACCTTGCTGGACGTGCCCGTCACCGATTATCTGACCACCATCGAATATGAAGCGCTGCGCCTCGATGGCGGCGCCGGCGCCGTATTCCGCGGTCCGCTCGACGCCAGCTACGATCTGGCCTGCAATCTGCAAGGCGGCGCCGGGCTGGCCGAGCGCCTGCCCGACTACCGGCTGGTGCTGTGCGACGAATTGCATGACTTGAATGAAGCGGCGTTCCGCATACTCGACACACTGATCAGCCGCCCGCCCTGCTTCTTTGTCGGCGCCGGCGATCGCGACCAGGTCATCTACGGCAAGCTGGGCGCCCATGACAGCTATCTGCGCGAACGTTTCAATACGCACTACCCCAAGCTGCAGCGCCTGCCGCTCAGCTACAGCTTCCGCCACGGCCCCCATCTGGCCCACGCCATGGGCCGCTTCAAGCACAAGCCGGTGGAATCGGCGCTCGACCTGCACACGGAAATCCGTCAGGCCCACTACCGTGATGGCGACGAATGCGCGCAGCAGGTCATCGCGGCCCTGCGCCAGTGGCAGGAGGACGGCCACGGTCTGGACCAGTGCGCCATCCTGCTGCGCGAACGGCACCAGTCGATCGCGCTGGAGAACGCGCTGATCGATGCCGCCATCCCCTACCGCACGCCGGCCATGGCCGGCTATCTGCAACGCGACGAAATCCTGTTCCTGCGCGGGCTGCTGGCCATCGCGCTGCAGGATTTCGCCGCCATCAAATCGGCCCAGCTGCGCGCCGCCGTGGTCGACGCACTGGTGGCGTATAGCGAAATGGACTTTGCGGCGGACCAGATCGATCATTTCAAGGCACAGATCAGCAAGGAACCCAGTCTGCTGGGCGAGCTGTATCTGATCGCGCCGCCGCAGCGCGACGGTGTGGTGGACGACTATCGCAGCATGGCCGCCAGCGCTACCCGACGCGCAGTGATCGATGCGCTGGCATGGCTGGGCAGCCAAGAGCGCCAGCGCCCTGCCATCGAGGTGCTGCGCGAGTTATGCGAGCGGGTACAGCTGGTGCGCACGGCGCGCCGCATCTTCGTGCGCCCCTATGCCGCCGAAGTGGTGGAGCGCTCGGTGCAGGCACTGCAGCACATGGCGGCACAGTCCGGCCTGGGCCTGCAGGCTTTCTGGCAGGCGCTCAACCAGCGCGAAGCGGCCAGCCTGTCGCGCCGCAGCCCCAAGGCGGTGCTGATCGAATGCGCGGCTCAGGCCAAGGGCAAGGAATTCGGCCACGTCATCCTGCCTTATCTGCAGGCCGACGAATTCCCCCACCCGCGCCAGCCGCGCGGCGACGAAGAAAACCTGTTCTATGTGGCGGCCACCCGTACCCGCCAGCGCCTGACTATGCTTTCCCCAACGGAAATTTCGCAGCGCAGCTGTTTTATATCAAAAATGCAACTTTCAGAAACTGCCGTCACGGCCGATGCTGCACTGCTACGCCAGCAGGCGCAGCCGCAGGCCGGCGCCGGCCGCACCTACCTTACGGCCAGTTTCCACGAAAAGGATCAGGTCAAGGCGCTGGGGGCCCAATTCGACATGGCAAGACGGGCCAGGTACGTCGAATCTGGCCGCGATCTCGCCCCTTTTGCCAGTTGGATAAAAAAATAATGCATAAAATCATGCACCGCGCCAATTTTTCTGAGGGAAACCCTTATATAATGATGGATGCGGCTGGTGTAAGAGCCTCACACCCCATGCATGTCCAAGAAAACAGTAACCCATTCAGGAGTATTTCCATGAAAGCACAACAAAAAATCTTGCTGGCTACCTGCGCGCTGGCTGTACTGAGCGCTTGCAGCACCCCTGCACCTGCCCCTGTGGCACCTGCCCCAGCACCTGAGCCAGTCAAAGCTGCTCCAGCACCAGCACCAGCGCCAGTCGCTGCACCCGTGCCAGTGTCGGTGCCAGCCTACCTGGATCCAAACAGCTCGATCTACAAAAACCGTAGCGTCTATTTCGACTTCGACAAATACAATGTCAAGCCGGAATTCGAAGCGCTGGTTGCTGACCACGGCAAATTCCTGTCGGCCAATCCTAACGTTGCGATCAAAATCGAAGGCAACACCGACGAACGCGGCGGCGCAGAATACAACCTGGCGCTGGGCCAGAAGCGTGCGCAAGCTGTTGTGACCGCACTGAAAGTGTTCGGCGTTAAAGACAGCCAGATGGAAGCCATCAGCTACGGTAAAGAAAAACCAAAAGCCACCGGTAAAGACGAGGCTTCGTACTCGCAGAACCGTCGCGCTGACATCGTGTATCCAAGCAAGTAATCTCTGCTGAAGTAACACAGTCTGAAACGCCCGGCCAGCTAATGGCCGGGCGTTTTTTATTGGGCCGCTGCAATCACCTGCTATACCTGCCGGAAAAATTGCTTCCTAAGTGAAGGGGCGCACATTCGGCCACTGCCGTAAGGCGCAGAATACGCCTGTCCTGCTTCCCTGTTCCGCCCGCCGCCATGATCTGCCTGCAATCTGCCCAATACGCCCTGCAACGCCAGCAAATGGCTGTACAGCGCATACTGTATGCCCGCAGCCCGGAGGAATCGGCGCTGGCCGAACGCTGGGCGCGTGCCTGGCACCGCCTGGTGCAGCAGCAGCTGGCACGGGCCCACCACCTGCGGCCGTCGGGCTCTACCGGGCCTG
>Ga0187842_1000015_pt1 | contig 87374 bp, 68 predicted proteins | sample SpaLakP09_SKY_41_FD_134514 | JGI IMG/M metagenome (GOLD analysis project Ga0187842, IMG submission 134514) | Oligotrophic lake water microbial communities from Sparkling Lake, Wisconsin, USA - SP09_SKY_41 | ecosystem: Environmental > Aquatic > Freshwater > Lake | place: USA: Sparkling Lake... | reverse complement strand
TCTCTACCGTCAAGGTGCTGAAGGAACCTCTGGTACTCAGAACGAACGCTTGCCATGCAACCCACCGCTGTGCCGCGGTCTCCCTGTTGGTCTCCACAAATGCACGGGTCCCGCGGGACCCGTACCTCTCATCACCTCACTACGCAGCGCGGCCCTTGAACGCGTCCGGGGTCTGCAGCTCTGTCTCACGCTCAACGCAAATCGTGCCGGTCAGCAGCGCCAGCGGCGGTTGGCCCTTGGCTTGGCCAGGTGTGTTGACGTAGCGCACACCCTTTGCGACCAAGACCACCAGACCCATCTCGTTCAGCTCGTCAATCAAGGACTGTATGTGGCCCGCCATGGTGGCCTCGTCAGCGGGCTCACCGGGGATTTCCATACCCGGGCTGAGCGGGCCGTTCGCAAACTGGAAGAGGTCGACGTACTCCTTGAGCGAGTCGGCAATGCCCTGGGCGACTTCCAGTTCCTCGCCAGCGAGGCTGTTGCCCATGACCAGCTTGAACTGGTGTGGGTCCTTCAGCGCCGTGAGGAAAGCGCTGCCCGCCTCGACGCGGACGCCGATTTCCGACTCCTTCTCGTTGGGCAACAGTTCGTTCGGACTGCTGAACTTCAAGGCATCCGCCAGCTTCTGGAGCAGGTCGGTCGAGGCGTAGCCGTACTTCTGCGCGCGGAGCACCTCGTTCAGCGAACAACCCGCGAGCTCGGCCAACTGGGCGGGTTGCAGTTCAGCGGCCTGAATGCGCTCTGACAGACGCTCTTGATTAAAGCGATGAGCCGCGGTGGCGTCCGGGCCGGTGCAGACGGTCGAGATGAACTCCGTCATCGTGCGCTTGGTCAGGTGTTGCGCACGGGCGAGACGCTTGGCGAGGTTCACTGCAACGGCTGTGTCTGGGTCCTCGAACGACTCGCGGCCGTCAACAGCGTTGACCCATCGCGGCTTAAACAGCACCGGGCCACCCGCAGCGGCCAGTATGCCGCTAGGCTGTGCATCCTTGGGGTAGTCCAGGTTCAGGGACCCGAACCACATGTACAGCTCCATCGCGGCTTGGCAAACGTAGTTGAAGCCAGTGGAGGGCTGCTGCAGGCGCGGCAGCAGCATGTACGTCGCGGGGAGGAGGGCGCTACGTTCGGCGCCCATCACGAGCAGGCCAGGGTGGGCGAACTCCAGGGAGCGCTGCATCCGCGCACAGAACACGCGAACCTCATCGTCATCGAAGGTCAGCGGCGCGAGGTCATCGCCATTGGCGACGACCTTGAAAACCCGCAGCGTCAGCCACGGGGCCGTCGCGTGCTCTAGCTCGAGACTGAGCGCCTGCGGGCGCACTTCGACGCTGCAGATACCCGGCGCAGGTTCGCTGGTCCAAACGTCCGTCAGAAGCTTCAGGATGGAGGTTGCCACATCGGCCAGCGACTCGTGCGGCACGACCTTGCCGTCACCTTGGCCCGTGAGCGCAAGTTGCAGCAGATAAGCCGGCGAGCCCGGAAGACCGACCGGTGTCACCAGCTTCTGGCGCAAGCGCATCCAGTTCTCGCCGCCGCACATCTGCGCAGCAGCTTCAACACAGCAAGCGTGGTTCAGCTTGACGCCGTGCCCAGCCAGCTCAGAGGCGAGCTTGCGGGCGAGGTCGGTCTTACTCCCCCCCACGGTCAGGTTCAAGGCGCTGGCGGCCTTGAGGACCTGGTCGAGCGGGAGGGGGCGACGCTTCGCGGTCAGGAATTCGCTGAGGACAGCGGCCTGCTCGTCGAGCGTAAGAGGGGAGATGAGAAATTCCGAAGCCATGGCTTCCTCCGTTCACTGCAGTGCTCGGTCATGGCGTCGCGCGTTGCCGTTCGAGCCCTGCGGGCTGACGGGGAAAGGACATGGCTGCCTAGCGGCAGGGGAGAACTTCTCTTCCGGATTTGCCGTCACCGCTCGAAAGCGGTTTGCGCGACTGCTGTGGCTCCGGGATGGCCATTGAGCCGCAGTCTAAGACGAGTTGAAACGGTCCGCAAGGGCAGAAGCCGTCGCTCGGAGCTATGTACACATCTCGGCTCCGCCATGGTTTCAAGGACCGGGACGCGAAATTCAAGCTGTGCCAGTTCCGACCAGCGCACGGCAAGAACCCGGCGCTCATGGAGAACTACAAGCGCAACCGTCTGACGGCGGTCCGCCAGCTTCACTACAGCCTTCACAACGAGAACAGCATCGACCTGGTGATGTTCGTGAACGGGCTTGGGCACGTTCCTGAGGATGTACGACTTCCTCAGTCAAATCGTTCCCTACAACGACCTGAGCTTGAAAAGCTATACATCTTTGGCAAGAACCTGATGCCGCGACTGCTTGACGGTGGAGTTGGCCCCAGCATCCTCGAATTGGATTCAGACGTGCGACTGAAGCACTACCGCCTGCAGAAGATTGGCGAGCAGCAACTCGACCTAGCTGGTGGAGGTGTGGTCGCGCTAAGGCCAGCGACAGAAGCCGGGACAGGGACGGCACCGACCGATGAAGAGAAGAAGCTGACTGAGATTGTCGAGAAGATGAACGACTTGTTCTCCGGCAACCTGAGCGAGGCCGATATGGTCGGATACGTCACCACCATCAAGGGCAAGCTGCTTGAGAGCGAGCCCTTGAAGGAGCAGGCCGCAAACAACTCGGAGCAGCAGTTTGCGATGGGCGACTTCAAGGATGTGCTGACGGACATAGTCATCGAAGGGCAGGATGCGCACAACAACATCGCCGCCCAGCTTCTCAAGGATGAACGCATCTTCGCGGCGATGCAGGGGATGCTGGCGAAGATGGTGTGGCAGCAGTTTCAGGCGAAGCAGCAATGACGCCGGAGGCCGACTACGGCCAACGTCTGGAGATGTCAGTACAACGTCGCCTTCTACAAGCCAGTCCCGCTGGTCAGGTGGCTAAGCCTTCGACGCGGACGGCTTATTTTCTCGATTGGCGTCGATGAGAATGATGTTTGGGTCGTTGTCGAGCTTTAAGGTCTGGAGGATGCGGAGCACTTTGCCAAGCTCTGTATCGGTGAAGAACAGAATAACCTTCAACGACTGCTTTGCATTGCTTGCCTTTTCGTAGATTGCCACCTGATTGCGCAGGTTCTTCTCCAAGCCAGTGTTACTGGCTAGCTTGAACTCGACAAGGCTGGAGTTTTCCTTGCCCTTGGAAATCTTGTAGTCGACAGGCCCGCGTCCGTTGTTGACTTCGGCATCGACATCGAAGGCCGTTGCGCACCATGTCAAACGAAACATGGTCTGAAGGTCACTCTCGCGCTTGATGGGCTTGCCATCCACATAGAAGACTTTGTACCCATCGTTGTCCTCGATGACGTGCTTAAGGAATTCGACGCGCCGCCGAGCCTCGTCCAAGGAGTCTTCGCTCTTGTCTCCACTTGCAGCAGGGGCCTCCTTGAGCAGGCTTTGTAGCTGCGCGGCCAGCAGCCGCACGTTCTCAATGAACTGTGCTTGAGTGACTTTGACTTTGATGTCACTCTGCGTGTGCGCTTCTGGCGCGTCCTCTTCCTTCATCCGAATGTAGATGTCCAATAGCTCCGGATGCGCGGCGATGGTCCGCAGGGCCGACTCCCTGCGTTCTTCGGCCTTGCTTCGCTCGTCAATCTGGCGAAGGAAATGGTCGCCCACCCGCTGGCGCAAATCCTCGTCCGGGATGGACACTTGGATTTCTGTGAACTGCGACAGCATGTCGGCTTGATTTATCCAAGCTTCCTCCCGTGTCAGCATGTCCTTGGGAGTGAGCAATACGAAGTCCCCGCTGAAGAACGGGAGCTCGAAGTACTCGCTCCTCCACCGACGAGACAAGTAGTCGAAGCTAACCTTGTCGACCCTGAAGCGGCGCACGAATTCTTTGCGCAGATGCTGGACTGCGAAGTCCTGTGTGTACTGCAGCAGAAATCCTTTAATGAGATTCGTAGTGAAGTCGCTGAGATGGTCCCGTCCGACCCCATTTCCAAGAAGCCCCAGCTTTTCTAGATGGCTGCTCGCTGTGCGTGTTTCACTGCCGAAGTCGCGAAACACTGTGCGAAGGGCGCTTGCCAGGAAGCTGGCGAATTGAGGCCCAAGCCCCGTGCCGCCGTTGCCGACCTTGCTAAAGCCCAGCCAGTTCTGCTTGACCTCTTTGAACATCAGCCACTGACTCACGTCTCCCGTGGACAACTCACCTTCTAAGGCTCGCTCCTTCAGGAAGACCAGGTAGTCGACGATGCCCTCATGTAGGGATTTGTACTTGTCGCCGTCGCTGTCGAAAAGCAGAAATGGGTCGACGAAAAGCGGTAGGTCATTGACCAAGGCGACGTTGAAGGCCCCATAGTCGTCGACCACCTGCGCGTCTACGTCGAAGACGTCCGAGAAGTAGATTGGAACCAGCATGCCGCTGGTGTCATCTGCAGAAGAGAAGTCCATGACGCTCCCCACCCTCGAGTCTCATCGTTGGGCTCCATAACGCAACAACGGCAAGATGGCGATGCCCGGCATCGATTCTGCTCTACGCAAGCCAATTGTTGACCCAAGGGCGGCCTCTCGGATAAACGCGCCGATAGTGGACCGACGGGCCTCCATCTCTACATTCCGGCGGCTATGGCAAGAAGCCCCTGCGAGTACCTGTGTAGCCTCATTTGGCCTCCGTGCACGGCTTTCAGATAGACGCCAACGAGGCGTACCTCGTTGACGCCACGACCCAAATGATTGTTATGCCCGCCAACTTCGATTGTGGATAAACAATCGTTCATACGCGCCTTCGAACCCCTGCTCTGGTGTGCGATGAAATCTCGAATGGCTCGAGCGGAATCAATGAGACGACCCTCGGGCAGCGTTATCGCGTTGATGCGGGCGGCGTGAGCGTCTATCAGCGACTTCGTCGCGAACTCCTTCAGCTTCGATGTGGTCTGGAACGTTAGATTCCACCCAGTAGGGTCGACCAACTCTTCCAGTTCGCTGACGCTCACATGTAGTTTTGGATTGAACTTGACCAGCGCGGCAGTTGCTGAGTTGAATTTCCCCGCTATAGACGCGTCAATACGACTTGCAAGGTCCGCCTGGTACTTGCTGAAGTCAGCATTCATGTAGGCTAGAACTAGGTCCGAGCAGAACCTCTCGAATGACACGAAGAGTGTAAGAAAGGACTGCGTCGCCAGGAAGCTGATATCACCATCGCTAGTCGTAGTGGCGGTTGCGCTTGCTACGAGCCTGTCAAATCGCGCGACAAGGTCGGTGCACGAATTCTGAAAGTCTGCCAGCACTCCGGCTCTGTCTACCTTCCTCACGAGAGCTCCTGTTCTCCGTCGGTGGCGCGCTACCCAATTGCCAGAGTCTTGTCGTCCACTGTGGAAGCCTTGCCGACCACCAGGTCACTATCCTGGAGCGACGGCGCGATTTGTGAAGTTGCGAAGATAATTTGGTGGTCCGCCGGTAGCGACTCGCTCAGGGTGACCACAAGTTCTTGGAGATGATGAGAGCGCTCAATCTCCTGACCGCCGTCTTCAATGCCGTCGAGGAGCAGGAATCGGGGAACGCGGAAGAACTCGTGCTTCGTGCTGGCCGCCAACAATGCCAAGTGGAAGCAATGCTTCAATATGACCATCGAGCTCTCAGAGAACTGAGTGTGGCCATTCACAACGACGCGGTTGTCACCGAAGCTCCAGTCAACTGCGGCAGCGCTGATGAACTCCTCCTGGCGCGGAAGGTCTGCCCGCAAGAGACTGACGAGCTCGTTGGCAACAGAGAGCCTCGCGTCTGCTTTTACTGCTTCGTCCTTGTTCTCCAAGAACAAAATTCTGTCCTGAAGGTCGCTCTTGCGGGCTTCGAGGGCGGCGCGCTTGTTCTGAAGGTCTTCGATGACCCCCGCCAGCTTTTGATACTCGGCGATTTGAACGAGCTTCTGCTTCAGTTCGCCGAGCCGCAAGTTCGCCGCGTCGATTTCTCTTTCGACGGGCGATGTCCATTCCCGCGTGGCCGTTCGATACTGACCCTCCAACTGCTTGAGCTCGCGTGCCAGAACAGGTAGCTCTCTAGCGAGCTCCTGGAGCTTCCCTTCTCTTTCCTCCAAAAGCTTGGCGGACTCTCTGCGTTGCAAGGCAAGCTCGTTCCGCATTCGAAGCAGTTGGGAGTCGGCAGGCGTCTCCGAGGCAGCGCTCTTACAGAGCTGACAAAAGGGCGCCGCGTTTGGCTCGACCTTGTCCTCAACCGCGGCTAAGCAACATGGGCAGAAGTTGAACCTGATTGCACCGAGATACTTTCGGGTCGCCTCCGAGTCTTCCAGAGCGCTAAGTCGGCGCTCCAGTTCACCGACGAAAAGCTTGGAGTCTTCGACCTCGAGGGAGAGGCTTTGAAACGCGTCTCCTGCCTCAGCGTACTTTCTCTGCGTGTCTGAGAGGGATTCTCTCAAGGCTGCAAGAACCTTCGACGATTGTTCCTTCTCATTTGCGGCTTGCCTCGCATCCTTCCGCAGCTCGACCACCTTCTCGTTGAGGGTCAAGATTTCACTGCTGAGAGAAGCCGCCTCCGCTTGGAGGAAATCCGTAGTGTTTCCGCCGCCTTGACCCGACCGGCCCAGAATGCTGAACAAGCTTCTGAGGTCGGACACCGACTTCGACAGCTGAGCATCGACCGTCTTCAGCTCCAGTTGGGCATCGTAGAGGTCTGCGCTGTAGATGCCGCACAGGTAATTTCCAACTGTCTCGCGCGTCAGGATGGTGTCGAACGGCTCCGCACGGAAGATTGCGTCGTGCGGCGTACGCTGGTCCACATAGAGCAGACGCAGCAGTTGGTGCATCGTTATGTTGGAGGCGCCTTCCCCGCGGAGCTCAGGCATCTCTAGCAATCGAAACATCACTTGGGAGAAACTCTCCTTCGACGCGGACCGCTGATACGGGTAGGTCTCCCATTCCGAGCGAGGGGCTGCATTGGCGGCCTCCAGCGTTCCCCAATAGATGGAAAGAGGATTGCGCTGGGCGTCGCTGATGGGCCGCGACACAGTCATTCTTGAGCCGTTCAGTTCCAGTTCGGCTCTGACCTCGCTGCAGAGAAGCGCTTCGCTCTTCCAAGGTACGCTGTCACCGCCTAGCGCGTAGAAGATGAAGTCCACGACGGTCGACTTTCCGGACGCGTTCTGCCCGCGAATGATGTTCACCCCTTCGTGGAAGTCAGCCTGATAGGCGATTCGTTTTTCACGGAGGACGCGGAGCTTGCGGAGCTGAAGGGTCGGCTTATAGAGCGTCATATCGGTACTCGGCAAGGCCGCTTCTTGCCTTGAGGCCATCGGGACCTCGAAGCGGGAGCGACATCAGTAGCGGGAGCATGTCTTTGAAAAATGGCGCTTCGAGCTCCTTCAGGGTGTCTACCCTATCCTTGAGTTCGGTCGGTAGGAGCGCGTCAGCACGCTTCACGTCGACATCGTCAGCGTGGTCGCGGCGCAACAGGGCAGCTGCTTCAAGGCATGCGATTGCCGCGTCCTGCGTCTTGGTCAGCGACGTGAACATGCCCTTGGGGTTGATGGGAGCGCGATATGGACTGTCGCTCGTAGCCATGGCCTTCTTTGCAGCTGCCGAACCAGGGGGAAGCCTGAACGCAGAGGCTACCGACGGGAAGCACAAGACAAAGTCAAGAATCTGAAGACGGTCCTTCTCCATCTCCCCGCATTCGGATAGGAGGGCGAGCACACGGAATACACAGTGGTAGGCGTCTAGCGCGGGGTGATAGATGAGCATGTCAATCCCACTTGATGTGGCAATTTCCTGCTAGATAGAAGAGCATCGCCATCACCGCTCCAGGGTCCAACGAAAGTGGACTGGGTTCCATGGATTGAGCGACTGGGGCAACAACCTTGTCGTGCATTGCTGCATCGACTTCTGCGCGCGAGGCGCTTGCCGCGAGCAGGGGAGAGACATGTAGCAAGAACCGATTTCGAAGGTCGCTCAGGACGCAGGCAAATATTTGCTGCGCGGTCTCCGACGTCTGGAAGCGCATGATTTTCTTCATGGCGCGTTCCTTCTCTGCTTCAGCAAAGGGTATGAGGTCCTTCCTGTCGGAGGCGGTCAGCTTTTCCGCCAACGTTCGGCTGACCCCGGACGCAGGCCTATCGAGGAAGTGCTGAAGTTCCTCAATGAACGTATCAACGGACGTGGCGCCAGTCTGCGTGGCTTCAAGGCGCAGACGCTCGTACAGCAAGGCGACGTAGCCCTTTGCTGTCGCTGTGGTGAAGGTGTTGTGGGTGACGAGTACGTCGCGACCGGCGAGGTGTCCCGAAACCTGGTTTCCCTTCTGGTTCGAAATCGTCATAAGCGCTACTAGCGCTTATTGATGTCGCGACCAGCCATATCGCCGCCAACCTTGTTGCGCGATTGGTTCACGGACTTTCGCGAGAAGTGCACCTTCATGGCGAAGCCACCCGCAATTGCGCCCGCAATGAACGAAATTATTTCTCTGATGTATTCCACATCTTCTCCCCGGAACGTTTTTGTTTGGGGCATGCTACGCGACCGCTAGTTCGCCGTCCACTGGTATACACCATCGTCGAGCAGCAGATGACGGATGGCCGTTCCAGTAGATATGCTGGGCTCTGCGGTGCAGGGAATAGCCCCATGGGGTAATCCGAAGGAAACGGACATTTCCACGGCAGGTGTTGGTCGCGTGGGGCATGGGATGGATATCCGCAGACGGAATTCAGCTTGGTCGCATGGTGGCAGCTGCGAACCCTGATAGAGCGGGTCTACTTCGAGCTCAAGCTGCCCATGAGCCCGACAAGATTGACCTTGTCTACCTCGGTCCGAACGTCTTGGCCCTCCTGTGAGGGGCGAAGACGCGCATCGGTTGCGTCAGGAGGCCGCCCATCACCATTGTCGCCGCGACCTAATGTAAGTACTTGGGGGCAAGAGCGATGTGAGTCGAGAGGAAACGCTCAGGGTCGAATAGCGTTCGGCTCATGTCCCCAAGGAGATGGGCGCGCCAGGCAGTGGTCAGACCCTTGAGTGCGGCGACGGCGGTATCGATTGGTCCGGGTTCGCCGACCAGCTTGTACAAGCGCGAGTGCGTTACGACAAGCTGCTTGGAAATGTGGACCGCCACGACTGGTGAAGAGATTCGCCTACGCCCAGTTGCCTGATTGGAGCCAACGATATGAAGCGAAGGCCGCTCGAGCTGGGGGACGAAGAGGACGAAGGCCGCCCAGTCGCGAAGTTCAATACTTGGTTCTTCGAAGTCGATAAGCGAGTGCGGCTCAAGCATGGGTGTCCTCAGAACCCACAGCCAAACTATGCTTTGTCGTCTGACCGGGAATGTGAGTCATGAGGGGCATCAATCCTGAATGACCGATGCCGCCATCACTCCGTCACAGTTGCTGCAGGCTTCGACGTCGCGCGCTTGGCCTTTCGCTTGGCGCTAGCTTTAGCAGCGGGCTGCATGGCGGACTTCTTCGCGGCCGGCTTACGTTTTCCATACCCGTTCGATGCAGCCTTGCGCGCGGCTTCCTGCTAGTCAGCTCTGCGGAGTGAATCGACATAGAAGCTGTTCCCGTCGCGCCGTACTCCCGGTATCTCGGAGAGGCCTGGTACTTCACCTTGTTGAAGTACCAGACCGCTCCGTCCACTGAGATTCGGACAACTGAATCTTCCCCGTCAATCTTGCCGAGAAACATCGCTCGCTCGGCCAAGAAGACTTCGTTGGCCTGCTGTCACTACTCACCGCTCAGTACCTCTCGGATAGATGCGGTAGAACGGCTCGAACGCCATGCCTGAACTCGATTTACCGCATGTCAGCGTCACTTCGGGCGCATTCGCGAATCGCAACGCGATGGCGTCCGACGTCCTCGACTTCAGCGCTTCGACAACCAACCCATAAAACATCGCGTCTGTGCCGAGACCCAGGGGGGCCAAAAATGCGTTAAAGAGGGCTGCGCGCCCGTCGATGAATGCAACGGCGGCCTCGATGTCTGTGAAGGCTCTCCGTTCTGGCGTCGCGCCCGGTAGTCTGTCAACGTTGACGTCGACGACGAACAAGTTGTTCGACGCCAAGTTGACGCCCTCCCGTGGGAGCCCTTGATGAGTGTTCATGATTTAGTGAAGTACGTTGGAAGTCATCGCGGGACCGCCCAGCGACGAGGCGTCGCCACAAGCAAAGCGACGCTTTGAAAATATATCATCTTTAAATTACTAATTTCTAGCATCTGTATTTTCAAAGGTCTTTTGGGAACACTCCAATGCTTTGCGTGGGCGAAGCGGGAGTGGACTTGGTAGAAAGGCTGAAGATTGCGCTGGGACTTGTCTTGGCAACGAGGCGAACCGCTGCGGGCTGGAGCCAACAGTCGTTGGCGCTTCGCGCCGGCGTAAACCTCGCCTACCTTGGCAAGCTGGAGCGAGGCGAGGCCAAGGTATCTCTCGAGCAGCTTTCGGCCATTGCAGCCCCGTTGGCGCTGTTTCCTGAGGAGCTCATCTCAGAAGCCCGGCGCAGACTCGGCGAAGTTGCCGAGGACGGGTCTGTGCAGCGCCCTGCCAAGCCTAGTGGACGGCCACGCCGCCAGTCATCGTCCCCCGGTTAACGGGAGCCGGCCGACAGCCAGGAGGAAGTCGACAACCGCTTCACGTGACAACGGGTGGCCTGTGGATAACTCAAAAAATCGAGGCGCCAAAAAAATCTATCCCCCTTGTCCTTTGACCTTTCTAGCTCTCTCAACACAGCCTCAGTTGCACTCAACACCCACTCCGGCGTCAGTCAAACGTTTTTGCCTCATCAAACGTTCTTTTCGAACGTCTGTTGTACTTCGTTTGAAGCTAAGTGGCTGAGTGACAAGGGACTTTCAGGATTTCAGGATTTCAGGATTGAACCTTCGCCGCTCAACTGGCCGATGCAACACAGTAAATTTCCCCAGTACGAGTTTCCGAGAGCGGCGCTGGAGGCGCTGCGCGAGCCGCTGGAGACCGGCCGCATCGTGATCTCGCGGGCGGCGCGCCAGGCCGAGTTCCCGGCGCAATTCCAATTGCTGGCCGCGATGAACCCCTGCCCCTGCGGCCACCATGGCAGCAGCCTGCGCGCCTGCCGCTGCTCGCCGGATATCGTCGCCCGTTACCAGGCCAAGCTCAGCGGGCCGTTCCTGGACCGTATCGATATTCAGGTCGAGGTGCCGGCCGTGGCACCGGCCACCCTGGCCGCGGCGGCCGAGGGCGAGAGCAGCGAGCAGATGGCCACCCGGGTGAGCCGCGCCCGCCAGACCGCGCTGGCTCGCCAGGGCTGCAGCAATGCGGAACTGGCCGGCCCGCTGCTGGACCAGCACTGCCAACTGGACGCCACCGCCTCGAAATTCCTGCAAGGCGCCGCTGCCCGGCTGGGCTGGTCGGGCCGCGGCTACCACCGCGTGCTGCGCGTGGCGCGAACCATTGCCGATCTGGCCGAGGCCGAAGCGATCCAGGTCACGCACCTGGCCGAAGCGATCCAGTACCGCCGCGTTCTGAGCGTCGGCTGACGCCTGACTACAGCCCGAACAGCTCAGCCAGCGCCTCGCGGTACTGCCCCTGGCCCATCGCATTGGTGTTGTGGTGCGAGCCGCCCTCGACCAGCACAAAGCGCTTGGGCTCGGGGGCCCGCTCGAACAGCGCGCGGCCCAGCTCGGGGCTGATCACGCGGTCGTCGCTGCCGTGCACGACCAGCACCGGCACCTTGAGCTTGGCGATGCGGTCGGCCGCGTCGAAGCGCTGGGTGATCAGCGGGCCTGTAACGGTCCCGATAGGCAGCCAGCCCCATTTGTAGCTGCTGGCCACATCCGGGATGGAGGTGAAGCTGCCCTCGACGATCAGGCCGGCGGCGGCGCCCTGCACCTCGCTGGCCAGATGCACGGCGATGGCGCCGCCCAGCGAATGGCCGAACACATAGCGCGGCGTCTGCGGATGGCGCTCGGCCAGCCAGTCCCAGGCGGCGCGGGCGTCCTCATAGGCCATGGCCTCCGAGGGCAGTGCCTTGCTGCTCTGGCCGAAGCCGCGATAGTCGATGCCCAGCACCGAGAAACCCAGCTCCTGCATGCGCCGCATGCGGTTGGCGCTGCCGCGCACGTCCCAGCGGGCACCATGCAGATAGAGCAGCACCGGCGCATGGGGGCGCTCGGCCGGAATCCACAAGCCATGCAACCTGACCGGCGCGCCCGCAATGCGGGAGCTGTACTCGATCCAGACCTCGTCCATGCCCTGGGCCGCAGCCAGCCCGCCCGACCAGGTGCGGTCGCTGGGCTGGAAGATCCACTCACGCTGCTTCTCGTCCAGCGTGGCGCAGCCGCCCAGCAAGGCCAGGCCGGCCGTGCAAGCCAGCAGCGGGCGGCGCCAGGACAGGATGGAGGGGAACTGCTTCTTCATCTCGACACTTGGTTCCGAAACCAAAAGGTCCGAGCATAGGGCAGGCGCTAGAAAAACCCGAGACTGCGTCGCGACGCGTCGAAATTGACCAGGTTCGGGAACAACTCCAGCGCCTGGCCCGCGCTCAGGCCGAACCACTGGCCCAAGGTGGCGCCGAGCTGGTCGATTGAGGTCTGCGGCAGCATCGCGCCATTGCCGATCTGCTGCGGGCTGCTGAAGTCGCCCTTGCCGTCGCTCAGGCCATAGACCGGGAAGGCGCCGTACAGATCACGGCCTTTGACCGCACCGCCCATCACGAAGTGGTGGCTGCCCCAACCGTGGTCGGTGCCGTCGCCATTGCTGGTGAAGGTGCGGCCGAAGTCGGAGGCGGTGAAGGTGGTGACCTGGCTGCCGACACCCAGGCCCTGCGTTGCCGTGTCGAAGTAGCTCATCGCATGGCTCAGCCTCGCCATCAGGTCGGCCTGCTGGCGGTTCTGACCATCATGGGTGTCAAAGCCGCCCAGCGAGACAAAGAACACCTGGCGCTTGACGCCCAGCGTCTGCCGGGAGGCAATCATCCGCGCCACCACCTGCAGCTGCTGGGCCAGGCCATTGGTGGCCTTGGCACCGGTCAGCGGGTTGTCGTATTGCAAGAGCGGATCGGCCGCGCCACTGACCAGGCCCGGGGTACCGAACGGCGCGGTGCCGGCCGCCGGCAGTGCGCCACTGAGCAGGACCTCGGCGTCCATGCTGCGGGCGGCCACGGCGGCGTGGTCACGGGCCAGCAGGTCGTTGCTGCGCGCGGTGCGCATCAGGCCGCGCAGCTTGTCCTGCACCACGGTGGAGCCGAACAGGCTGTTGCCGCTGCCGCCCACGCGTATCGCCCCCTGGCTCGACACCTGGTACTGCATCACCTCGCGCCCGGCCAGCCAGACGGCATTGCCCGAGGTCGAGATGCTGGTGAACAGGGCAGAACCGTTGTTCGAGGCCAGCAGATCGCCCATGCGCCCGCCCCAGCCGACGGTGGCGCCCTCGACGGCGCCGGTCTGCCAGGTCGATTGCTGGTCGTTGTGCGAGAACAGCTTGGGTGGCCTGGCGATGCTGCTGTTGCGGTAATCGGCCTTGCTCAGCGGCCGCACCAGCGGCCCGATATTGGGCAGCACGGCCAGGCGGCCGGCGGCGAACAGATCGCGGGCACCGACCATCACCGGATGCAGCGCGAAGCCGCGGCCCTGCGCGTTGAGCGGACTCAGGCCCAGCACGCCACCCAGTCGGGTCGGGCTGCCGGCCGCCGCCGCGGCATTCACTGCCGTGCCGGGCGCGGCCAGCGCGATCGCGTCACTGCCCTGCTGGCGCACGGCCAGGTAATTGGTCCAGGACGGTGTGTCGGTGGCCAGCACCATGTTGTAGGCATCGTTGCCGCCATACATGAATATGCAGACCAGGGCCTTGTAGTCGCCGCCGCTTTGCGCTGCGGCCGTGCCCAGCGCGGCCAGATTCAGCGCCATCGGACCGGCGGCCCCCAGCGCCGAGTAGGCACCGGCGCGGCGGAGGAACTCGCGGCGCGAGGCCTGTGATGGATAGATCGAATGCATGCCGGCCTTCTTCATTTCTGCACCACAAATTCGGGCGACACCGCGCTCAGCAGCACCGCCACCAGCACCCGGTTGCGCAGCGCCGTGTCCACCTGCGCCTTGTTGCTGCCGTCGGCCTTCAGTGCCGGCACGGCTACCGACTCGACCGCCGTCTGCAGCTCGCGTTTGAAGGCGGCATTGGCCTGCGGCCCCAGCATGCGCTGGCTGACCTCATCGACCAGGGCCGAGGGCTGCGGGGCCAGGGTCAGGGCTTGCGTATAGTCGGGCTGCACATCGCGGCGCGTGGCCTTGCCGTCGAGGCCGCTCTGGCCGAAGCCGCGATCGACGGCGCTGCGCAGATAGTTGGCATAGCCGACGATGCTGGTCTCGTGCGTGATCTGCATCTCAGGCGCAGCCAGACCCTGTGCGGCCATCAGGCTGTTCGGAGGCACAAAACCGGGCCGGTAGAAATTGAACACCGAGGGCGCGCGTAGGGGCGTCTGGCCCAGTTGAGTGCCGGGATCGTCGGTCGCGCCGATCAGGTAGCTGCCCGAGTCGGACTTGGCACCAAACGCGCGCAACAGCGCTGTCAGGCGCAGCACCGGCTCGCGCAGCTTGCCAAAGGCCGGATCGGCCGCTGTCTCGGACTTGCGCGCCTCGTCATCCAGCAGCACGGCGCGCAGCAGTGCCCGCATATCACCGCCGGCGCCAAACGCCGCGGCGGCCCGCTGCACATAGGCCGGGCTGGGGTTGCTGGTGACCAGGCGCTGGATCAGCTGGCGCGCAATGAAAGGGGCCACATTGGGATGGCCGGCCAGCGCGTCCAGCGCCGTCTTCAAGCTCGCCGCGGCACCGGTCTGCGCGGCCACGGTCTGGCCGAGGAAGCGTTTCTCGCTGGCCGAGTGGAACTGTGCATAGGCCTGCATGGGCTGCCACTGGCGGTCTGCATCCTGGCTTTTGCTGCTGCCCCAGAAGCGGGCGTCCGAGGTGTCAGGCCCATACCAGCTCCAGCCGGTGAAGACCTTGGCCAGGCCGGAGATGTCCTCGCCGGCATAGGTCTCCAGCGCCTTGCCGGCCGCGTCCTTGCGGGCGGTGCCATCGGCATTCAGCTTCACGAGGCCGATCGAGAACAGCTGCATCACCTCGCGGGCAAAATTCTCGTCAGGCACGCGGCCCGTGGCCGGGTTCTCCTTCTGGTTGCGCAGATGGGATAGGTAGATGCCCATCATCGGATGGCGAGCGACCTGCTCCAGCAGGGTGCGGTAGTTGCCGAAGGCGTTGGCGCCCAGCATGTCCAGATAGCCGGCCACGCCGCGAGCGTTGTCGCCGACCTCGCTGCCCTGCATCGAGATCACGAAGACCTGCGACAGCGCGAACACGGTGCGCTGTCGCAGCTGATCTTCACCGCTGAGCGCTTGGGCGTAGAAGCCATCCAGCACCTCGCGCTGGCCGGCACCCGGCGTCGGGTCGGCGGCGCGGATGCGCGCATCGGCGGCGTCCCACAGCGCGCGGTGCGAGACGGTCGGCTTGGCAAACTGCTGATCGAGCCAGGGGCCGTAACCCAGCGTCATCACGCTCTGGATCTCGGCCTCGGTGGGCCCGAAGGTGGCCTGGGTCAGGAAGCGGAAGGCCTGGTCGCGGGTGGGCTTGGGCTCGGTTCCGCCCGGCGAGGTGACGGGCGGAGGCGTGGTGCTGCCACCGTCAGACGGCGCGCCGCCACCGCCACCACCGCCACCACCGCAAGCGGCAAGCAACAGCGACGCAAGCAGCGCCGCCAGCCGCCCCGCCCCCGATCGAGAGTAGGTATGAATTGCCGCCACCTCAAGCCTCCATGCCGCGCAAACTTGCGTTAAGCCGGCTGATAGGTGCCAAGCAGTGGGAACGAATATTGCCCTATCCAGGGTTTGGCTGAGACTGCAAAGTGCAAGCAAAAGTGAGAAGGCAAAGGGTTCGCGCACTCACAAAAGCGGCGCCAGCGCCCGTTCCGCCAGCTCCTTGCTCAGCGCCGTGCGCCGGGCCCAGTCGGCCACCTGATCGGCGGCGATCTTGCCGACGTTGAAGTAGGCCGCCTCCGGGTGGGCGAAGTAGAAGCCGCTGACGCTGGCCGCCGGGGTCATGGCCATGCTGTCGGTCAGGCCCATGCCGACTTCCTCGGGCGCCAGCGCGCGGAAGACTTCGCGCTTGACCAGATGGTCCGGGCAGGCCGGGTAGCCGGGCGCCGGGCGGATGCCGCGGTACTTCTCGGCAATCAGGTCTTCCTTGCTCAGTGCCTCGTCCGTCTGGTAACCCCAGAACTCCTGGCGCACCCGCTGGTGCAGGCGCTCCGCAAAGGCCTCGGCCAGTCGATCGGCGATGGCCTTGAACATGATGGCCGAGTAGTCGTCCAGGTCGGCGATGAACTGGGCTTCCTTCTTCTCGACGCCCAGGCCCGCCGTCACGGCGAACAGGCCGATGTAATCCGGCACCGAGCCCTTGGGCGCGATGAAGTCCGACAGGCAGCGGTTCGGGCGCTTCACCCCATCGACCACAGGCCGCTCTGACTGCATGCGCAGGCCATGCCAGGTCATCAGCACCTCGCTGCGCGTTTCGTCGGTGTAGATCTCGATGTCGTCGTCACCCACCTGCGCGGCCGGATACAGGCCGAACACCCCGCTGGCCTGCAACCAGCGGCCGGCGATCAGCCGCTGCAACATGCGCTTGCCGTCGCTGAACACGCGCTGCGCCTCGGCGCCGACGATCTCATCCTTCAGGATCGCCGGGAAGGGCCCTGCCAGGTCCCAGGTCTGGAAGAACGGGCCCCAGTCGATGTACTCGGCCAGCTCGGCCAAATCGTAGTTGCGTATCAAGCGGCGGCCGACGAATCTGGGCACCGGCGGGCTGTACTGCGTCCAGTCGACCCTGTGCTTGTTGGCGCGGGCCGCAGCCAGGCTGACCATCGGCGTCTGCTTCTTGCTGGCGTGCAGCTGGCGCACCTGCTCATAGTCGGTCTTCAGGTCGGCGATGAACTGGGCGGCGCGATCGTCGCTGAGCAGGTCGCTGCACACGCCCACACTGCGCGAGGCATCGGGCACATAGACTACCGGGCCGGTGTAATGCGGCGAGATCTTCACCGCCGTGTGCACGCGGCTACAGGTGGCGCCGCCGATCAAGAGCGGCGTCTGGCGCGAGCGGAAGTGCTCGTCGCGCTGCATCTCGGCGGCGACGTGCTGCATTTCCTCCAGACTCGGTGTGATCAGGCCGGACAGGCCGATGATGTCGGCGCCCTCCTCCTTGGCCTTGGCCAGGATGTCCTGGCAGGCCACCATCACGCCCATGTTCACGACCTCGAAGTTATTGCACTGCAGGACCACGGTGACGATGTTCTTGCCGATGTCGTGCACGTCGCCCTTGACGGTGGCAATGACGATCTTGCCCTTGGGCTTGGCTTCGCCGCCGGCCGCCACCATGGCCAGCTTCTCGGCCTCGATATAGGGCAGCAGATGGGCCACGGCCGACTTCATCACGCGGGCCGACTTCACCACCTGGGGCAGAAACATCTTGCCGGCGCCGAACAGGTCACCGACGACATTCATGCCGGCCATCAGCGGGCCTTCGATCACATGCAGCGGCCGGCCGCCCTTGGCCTGTATCGCCTGCCAGGCTTCCTCGGTGTTGACGGTGATGAAATCCGTGATGCCGTGCACCAGCGCGTGGCTCAAGCGGTGATCGACATCGCCGGCGCGCCAGGCCAGGCGGGCGGTGTCGTCCTTGGCCATGCCCTTGGCACGCTCGGCGACCTCGATCAGGCGCTCGCCGGAGTCCGGCCGGCGGTTCAGCACCACGTCCTCGACGCGTTCGCGCAGCTCGGCGTCGAGGTCGTCGTACACGCCCACCATGCCGGCGTTGACGATGCCCATGTCCATGCCCGCCTGGATCGCGTGGTACAGGAACACGGTGTGTATGGCCTCGCGCACCGGCTCGTTGCCACGGAAGCTAAAAGAAACGTTCGACACCCCGCCGCTGACCTTGGCGCCGGGCAGGTTCTGCTTGATCCAGCGGGTGGCGTTGATGAAGTCCACCGCGTAGTTGTCGTGCTCCTCGATGCCGGTGGCAATGGCGAAGATGTTCGGGTCGAAGATGATGTCCTCGGCCGGGAAGCCGACCTCATCGACCAGGATGCGATAGGCCCGCGCGCAGATCTCGGTCTTGCGGGCAAAGGTGTCGGCCTGACCCCTCTCGTCGAAGGCCATCACCACGGCGGCGGCGCCGTAGCGGCGCACCAGCTTGGCCTGGCGGCGGAACTCCTCCTCGCCCTCCTTCATCGAGATCGAGTTGACGATGCCCTTGCCCTGGATGCACCTCAGGCCGGCCTCGATCACGCTCCACTTGGAGCTGTCTATCATGATGGGCACGCGGGCGATCTCGGGCTCGCCGGCGATCAGGTTCAGGAAACGCACCATCGCGGCCTGGCTGTCCAGCATGGCCTCGTCCATATTGATGTCGATGACCTGGGCGCCGTTCTCGACCTGCTGGCGGGCCACGGCCAGCGCCTCCTCGAACTGGCCGTTCAAGATCATCCGCGCGAAGGCCTTGGAGCCGGTGACATTGGTGCGCTCGCCGATGTTGACGAACAGGGTGCCGGCGCCGATGTCCACCGGCTCCAGGCCGGACAGCTTCATCGGCGGTGGGGTCACGGCGGTGGAACTCAACGATTCGTCGGACATGGTGGCGGCCTCTACAACGCAAATTGCGGGCCGCGTACTCACCTCGGCCCTGCTGGGTTCGGGTGAGCGCCGTTGACATGACTGCTGCGGCAGTCACTGTCCGAGCCTGGCAAGACGGGCCCCGCACTGTGGCGGCTCACCGGTTTGTCGCAACGCTCCTCGGACCAGGCGCAATTCTAGGGCAAGGCCGGGTGATATCTGGATTGCGGTCGGTTCAAGCTTGCCCCAGACTCGCCGAAATTCCTGCAACATCCCCCAAGACTGCACAGTGCGACTCATCCCACTTCCAACCAACAGCGTGCGCCCCGGCCGCCCGCTGCCGTTCGCGCTGCGCGACGCCGCCGGCCATCTGCTGCTGGCGCGTGGTCAGACGGTCGGCTCGCAGGCCCAGCTGGAGGCCATGGTGGCACGCGGCCTGTGGGTCGATGAACAGGAGTCCGAGGCCTACCGCAAGGAGTTCGCCCAGGCCATGGACTCGATGGTGCGCCAGGACCATCTGCTGGGTGACATCGCCAAGGCCAAGCCCGACATCAAGCTCAGCGCCGAAGGCACCAAGGCCGAGGCGGTGGCCGGCTGGCCCGACCTGCAGATGCGCGCCCACACGCTGCTGCGCGACCCCAGGCCAGAGGACTTTCTGCCGCGGCTGGACAAGCTGCGCGAAGACATGCTCTGGCATCTGAAGAACGACGCCGATGGCAGCCTGCTGCGGCTGATCCACCAGGCCAGCCTGGACATCCGCCAGTACAGCGCCAGCCACGCCATGCTGGTGATGGTGGCCTGCCATATGGCCTATCAGCAGCTGCCCTGGGCGCTGGACTGGCAACGCCCGCTGGAACTGGCGGCGCTGACGATGAACATCGCCACCACCGGCCTGCAGGATCTGCTGGCCGAGCAGATCGATCCGGTAGCGCCCGAGCAGCGCAGCAAGATCAACGACCACGCCCAGGCCTCGATGGAGTTGCTGCAGGCCTTGGGCGTGCACGAGCCGCTGTGGCTGGACGCGGTGTTCTTCCACCACGCCCACGTGCCCGGCCCGCTGGCCAAGCGCCCGCCAGGCCAGCAACTGGCGCGGCTTATACAGCGCGCCGATGTGTTCGGTTCGCGCCTGAGCCCGCGCCGCAACCGCAAGGCGCTGGCCGCCTCCGCCGCCGCCCAGGCCGCCTATCTGGACGAGAACAAGCAGGCCGACGAGGCCGGCGCGGCGTTGATCAAGGCCCTGGGCATCTACCCGCCGGGCTGCCTGGTGCGCCTGGCCAATGGCGAGGTGGCGGTAGTGCTGAAACGCGGCCGGGCGGCCAACGCGCCGCTGGTGGCCAGCGTGGTCAGCAAGAGCGGCACACCGCTGGGCGAACCGGCCGTGCGCGACACCCGGCTGCTGACCCAGGCGGTGACGGGCAGCGTGGCTCCGCATGAGTTGCGGCTGCGGCTGAATATGGAGAGACTGTTGAAGCTGTCTTGAGCGTTGGTGTACCGGATTGCAGCCGGGCTACGGGAATCGTGGCGCAATTCGGAACCTTCTACAAGCCCGGATGCAATCCGGGGCCAACCCTCAGGCCGCCAGCAGCCCGCTGAACATCTTCTCGCCCCGCACCCGCGGCTTGTAGGCCGACACCCGCTGCGCAATCGCGGCGATATGGTCGGGCGTCGTGCCGCAGCAACCGCCAACGATGTTCAGGAAGCCGCTGCGTGCGAATTCTTCCATCTGCGCGCCGGTGACCTCGGGGGTTTCATCAAAGCCGGTGTCGCTCATCGGGTTCGGCAGGCCGGCGTTCGGGTAGCAGCTGACAAATGTATCGCCGGCCACCTTGGCCAGCTCCTCGATATAGGGCCGCATCAGGGTCGCGCCCAGCGCGCAGTTCAGGCCGATGGCGATGGGCCGGGCATGGCGCACCGAATGCCAGAAGGCGGTCACCGTCTGGCCCGACAGGATGCGGCCCGAGGCGTCGGTCACCGTGCCGGAAATGATCACGGGCAGGCGTTCGCCGGTGTCTTCCATCAGCTCGTCGAGCGCGAAGATTGCCGCCTTGGCGTTCAGCGTGTCGAAGATGGTCTCGACCAGGAACAGGTCGGCCCCGCCTTCCAGCAGGCCGCTGGCTTGTTCGTAGTAGGCAGCGCGCAGCGTCTCGAAGTCCACATTGCGGGCGCCGGGGTCGTTGACATCGGGGCTGATGCTGGCCGTGCGCGGCGTCGGGCCCAGGGCGCCGGCCACCAGGCGGGGGCGATCCGGGGTGCTGAATTTGTCGCAGGCCGCACGGGCCAGCCGGGCGGCCACCACATTCATCTCGCGCGCCACATGGGCCAGGTCATAGTCCTCCTGCGCCACCGTGGTTGCGCCGAAGGTATTGGTCTCGATGATGTCGGCACCGGCGGCCAGGTATTGCTCGTGGATCTCGCTGATCACATCGGGCCGGGTGAATTGCAGCAACTCGTTATTGCCCTTCAGATCCTTGCCATGATCGGCAAAGCGCGTGCCCCGGTAGTCGGCCTCGCCCAGCTTGTAGCGCTGGATCATCGTCCCCATGGCCCCGTCGAGCACGACGATGCGTTGTTGCAGAATGCCAGGCAGGGCGGCGGCGCGGGTGTAGAGCGGTGCGTTCATGCCCGACATCGTAGCAATAGTGAGCCCCCAAGGCCTCCGCCTTGCGTCGTCCGCCCCCCCGAGGGGGAGGAGAAACAACTTGGGGCGGCCCGGCGCTTGTTTCTCGTCAAAGAAATCCCCACTGGAATCCATGAAGCATCTGCTGCCCAAAGAAGCCCATCAATACCTGGCCGAGCACCCGGATGCCCTGTTCGTCGATGTCCGCATGGAGATCGAATACCTCTATGTGGGCCATCCGCCCGGCGTGGTCCATGTGCCCTGGTACGAGTACCCCGAGATGCACGTGGATGCGACCCAGTTCGCCCGCCAGGTGACGCGCGAGGCCGGTGGCGACCTGAGCAAGCCGGTGGTCCTGCTGTGCCGTTCAGGTCGGCGCACGATCCCGGCCGGCGAGGCGCTGGAGGCGGCCGGTTTCACCGAAGTGGTGAACGTGGTGCACGGCTTCGAGGGCGAGCTGGACGAGAACTTCCGGCGCGGCAGCCTGAATGGCTGGCGCCACGACGGCTTGCCTTGGGAGCAGATGTAAAACCTTGCGTGCCAGACCTTGCCGTACTCGGCAAGCTCTGGCACCAACTGACTGGATCTTATGGCTGAAGTCACCGGCATCGACCACATCTACATCACCGTGTCCGACCCGGCGCGCTCGGAGACCTTCTACGACCAGGTGCTGCTGCAGACGCTGGGCTTTCGCAAGAACCGCTTCACGCTGGGCGCCGACCCCCATGTGCAGTACTACAACCGGCTGTTCGGCTTTGTGCTGCGGCCGGCACGCGTCAAGACCCTGCACGAGCCCTATGCCCCGGGCCTGCACCACTTCTGCCTGAGGGTCGACGCCATCGCCGATGTGCAGGCCGTCGCCGAGCAGCTGATCGCCGCCGGCATTGCCGCGACCCCGGCCAAGAACTACCCCGACTACGCCCCCGACTACTGGGCGACCTTCGTCACCGACCCTGACGGCGTGCGCCTGGAAGTCACCAACTACCGCCAGGAGCGGCGCGAGCGCCACGACGGCTGGGACCCGGCCTGAGCAAGCCATGGCCAAGGACGCCGCGCAGGGCCGCCCACCGGCGCAACTCCAGTTCGATCTGACCTCGATGAAGGTCTTCGTCGCCACCGCCGAGCTGGGCGGGGTGACCAAGGCCTCGGAGCGGCTGGCCCTGGCCGGCGCGGCGGTGTCGCGGCGCATCCAGGACCTGGAGACCCAGTTCGGCCTGCCCCTGTTCGAGCGCCGCCCCCACGGCATGGCACTGACCGAGGCCGGCCGCGCGCTCTTGGTCCATGCGCGCAGCATCCTGCACACCGCCAGCCGCATGCAGGACGAGGCGGCGTCCTACCGCCACGGCGTCAAGGGGGTGGTGCGCATCGCGGCCTGCAAGTCGGTGGTGCTGCAGTTCCTGCCGGCCGACCTGCAGCGCTGCGAGCAGGCCTGCCCGGGCGTACGCATCGAGCTGCAGGAGATGAACAGCCAGGGTGTGCTGCAGGCGATGGACCGCCACGCCGCCGACCTGGGCATCTTCGAGGCGACGATGGGCCCGGTCGAATGGGCCACCCAACCCTATCGCGAGGACCGGCTGATCGTGCTGGCGCCGCGCGACCATGCGCTGGGCGCCCTGGCCCATGTGACCCTGGCGGACATCCTGCCCTGGGAGCTGATCGGCCTGGAGGAGGGCTCGGCCATCGCCATCGCGCTGGCCCGCCATGCCGCCGAGGCCGGCCGTGTGTTGCGCATGCGCACCCGGGTCAGCAGCTTCGACAGCATGGCTGCGATGGTGGCCCAGGGCGCCGGCATCGCGGTGATGCCGATGGCGGTGGCCGCGGCGATTGCCCGCTCGCCCGGCCTGCGCCGCATCGCCATCCGCGAGCCCTGGGCACGGCGCCAGTTCCTGCTTTGCCTGCAGGCGCCCGAGGCCCTGTCGTCGGCGGCGCGCGGCGTGCTCGCAGTGCTGGCGTCATCGCAAAACGCGAACGCAGGTTCGGCCAAATAGCGATGGCCGCCGGCGCGGCGGCGTCGGATAGTCCGCACACACCGCAGCCAGCGGGATGTCCGGAGACACGCACATGATTCGACGCAGAACCTTCGCCCTGGCCGCTGCCGCCAGCCTGGCCGCCCCGATGATCCGGGCCCAGCCCGCCGGCCCGGTGCGCATCATCGTCGGCTTCGCCCCCGGCGGCGGCACCGACATCCTGGCCCGGGTGATGGCGCAGAAGCTGTCAACGTTGTGGGGCACCCAGGTGCTGGTCGAGAACCGCGCCGGCGCCACCGGCGTGATCGCCGCCGACTATGTGTCCAAGCAGGCGCCCGACGGCCTGACCCTGCTGATGGCCCATATCAACAGCCATGCGATTGCCCCGGCCATCTTCCCGAAGATGCCCTACCAGGCCGAGCGCGACTTCTCGCCGATCGCCCTGGTTGGCGTAACACCCAATCTGCTGATCTGCGGCGACCAGCAGCCGGCGCGCAGCGTCAAGGACGTGGTCGAGCTGTGCCGCAAGAACCCGGGCAAGATCGGTTTCGGCTCGGCCGGCAACGGCTCCGCGCAACACCTGGCCCTGGAGATGTTCAAGCTGGCCGCCGGGGTCGACGCCATCCACGTGCCCTACAAGGGCTCGGGCCCGATGCTGACCGACCTGATGGGCGGCCAGATCCAGTACAGCTTCGACACCATGACGGCCGCCACCCCCCATGTGAAAAGCGGCAAGGCGATCGCCATCGCGCAGACACGGCTGGCGCGCAGCCCCGGCCATGCCAGCGTGCCGACCATGGCCGAGTCGGGTTTCCCCGGTTTCGAGGCCACCACCTGGTATGGCCTTGTCGGCCCGGCCAAGCTGCCGGCGGCCACCGTGCGCCGCATCAACGAAGACGTCAACAAGGTGCTGGCCATGGCCGATGTGGTGGAGCGTTTCGGCCAGTACGGCGCCGAAGACGGCGGAGGCTCGGCCGACAAGTTCGGCGCCTTCATGCAAGCCGAGTCGCGCAAATGGGCCAAGGTGGTGAAGGACGCCAACGTCAAGGTGGACGCATGACAACTCAGCCGGAACGTCCTCAGCCGCTGGCAGGCGTGCGCGTGCTCGACGTCAGCCAGGTCATGGCCGGCCCCTATGCCTGCATGCTGCTGGGCGATATGGGCGCCGACGTGATCAAGATTGAACCGCCCAAGGGCGGCGACCAGACCCGCGGTTCCATGGGCTTCAAGATGAAGGGGAGCGACAGCATGGGCTTCCTGAACATGAACCGCAACAAGCGCAGCGTGACCCTGAACCTGAAGTCCGAGGCCGGGCGGGCGCTGCTGTTCAAGCTGGTGGAGAACGCCGACATCCTGGTGGAGAACTACCGGCCCGGGGTGATGAAGCGGCTGGGCATCTCGTTCGAGGATTGCCGGAAGGTCAACCCGCGCCTGGTCTACGTCAGCATCTCGGGCTTCGGCCAGACCGGCCCCTGGGCGAACCGGCCGGGCTTCGACCTGATGGCCCAGGCCATGTCGGGCGTGATGAGCGTCACCGGCTATCCCGGCGGCCCCCCGGTCAAGGCGGGCGTGCCGGTGGCCGACATCGGCTGCGCGCTGTTCGCCACCTACGCGATGCTGGCCGCCCACATCGGCAGCAAGGCCACCGGCCAGGGCCAGTACATCGACGCCTCGCTGTTCGACTCGGCGATGGCCTTCTCGATCTGGGACATGTCGGAGTACTGGGGCACCGGCCGCCCGCCCGAGCCCTTGGGCACGGCCAACCGGATGAGCGCGCCCTACCAGGCCATGGCCTGCGCCGACGGCCACTTCGTGATGGGCGCGACCAACCAGAAGCTGTGGCACAAGCTCTGCCTGACGCTGGACCGCCGCGAGCTGTTGGACGACGAGCGTTTTGCCACCGTCTCGCTGCGCCTGCAGCACCGGCCGGCGCTGGTGGCCGAGCTGGAGCAGAGCTTCAAGCGGCAAACCAGCGACCACTGGGTGGAGACCCTGCTGGCCGCCGGCATTCCGGCCGGGCCCATTCTCAGCTACCCCGAGGCCTTCGAAGGCGAGCATGGCCGGGTGCGCCAGATGCGCATGGAGATAGACCATCCGGTCGAGGGCACGGTGCCGAACATCGGCTTTGCGGTCAAGCTCTCTGGCACGCCGCAGCAGGTGCGCCGCCACCCGCCGCTGCTGGGCGAGCACACCGACGAGGTGCTTGCCGAGCTGGGCATAGGCGCCGCCGAGCGCACGACATTCGAACAGCAGGGAGCCTTCGCCCATGAGCTCTGACGGCGGCGCGGTGCGGCTGAACATCGACCAGGGCGTGGCGGCGATCCTGTTCGACCGCCCCGCCGCGCGCAATGCGATGACCTGGGCGATGTACGGGCAGCTGGGGGCGATCTGCGAACGGCTGGCCGCGGATCGCAGCGTGCGTGTCGCCACCCTGCGCGGCGCCGGCGGCCAGGCCTTCGTGGCCGGCACCGACATCGCACAGTTCAGCAGCTTCCAGAGCGGCGAGGACGGCGTGGCCTACGAGCGCCGCATCGACCAGGGCATTGCGTTGATCGAGGCCCTGCCCATGCCCACCGTCGCGGTGATCGAGGGCTGTGCGATCGGCGGTGGCCTGGCCATCGCCACCGCTTGCGACTTCCGCATCGCCAGCACCGGCACCCGCTTTGGCGTACCGATCGCCCGCACGCTGGGCAACTGCCTGTCGATCGAAAATCTGGCGCGGCTGGCGGCGGCCTGGGGGCCACAGCGCGTCAAGCGCATGCTGCTGCGCGCGGAGCTGATCTCGGCCGGCGAGGCGCTGGCCTGCGGCTATCTGCAGCAGTTGTGCGCAGCGGGCGAGCTGGACGCGGTCGCTGCCGCGCTCTGCGCCGAGCTGGCCGCGCTGGCACCGGTGACGCAGCGCGTGTCCAAGGATGGCCTGCGCCGCCTGACCGCCCAAGGCCTGCCCGAGGGTGATGACCTGATACGCCAGTGCTACGGCAGCGCCGACTTTCATGCCGGCGTGGCGGCCTTTGTGGCCAAGCAGCCGCCTCGCTGGACGGGTGACTGACCCAGTCCTTTCCTCGAACCGCGCTCCGATGCGTACGATAGGGGCATGAAGGCAAACAGCAACGTGGTCTGGGTGGCCGGCGCCAGCGGCCTGGTGGGCCAGGCCCTGCTCGAGGTGCTGGCCCGCCAGCCGCCGCAGGTGCATGCGCTGCTGCGGCGCCCCCAGGACCTGCCGCCCTACCCCCGCCTGACCCAGCACCGGGTGGACTTCGCTCGTGCCGACCTGGGTACCCAACTGCCGGCGCCGACCTCCGTCTACATCGCCCTGGGCACGACGATCGCCCAGGCCGGCTCGCAAGAGGCCTTTCGCTCGGTCGATCTGGACGCGGTGCTGACCGTGGCGCGCGCCGCCCGCGCGCAGGGTGCCAGCCGCTGCGCCGTGGTCTCGGCGCTGGGTGCTGATCCGAAGTCGGCCGTGTTCTACAACCGCGTCAAGGGCGAGATGGAGCAGGCACTGGCGCAGCTGGGCTTTGCCCGGCTGGTGATTGCCCGGCCCTCGCTGCTGGTCGGCGACCGGGCGGCGCTGGGCCAGACTGAACGTGCAGGCGAGCGCTGGGCCCTGCGCCTGAGCGGGCCGCTACGCGGATTGATTCCGAAACGCTGGCGGCCCATAGCCGCCGGCCAGGTGGCAAGCGCCATGGCGCTTGCGATGGAACAAGCAGGACCCGGCTTAAGCGTGCTGGAATCGGCTCCGATGCAGGACTTCGACGCACAGGGGAACCCATGAAACTGAGCTTTCTCGGCGCCGCCGACAGCGTGACCGGATCACGCCATCTGCTGGACACCGGCGAACGCCGGCTGCTGCTGGACTGCGGCATGTTCCAGGGCTACAAGGTGCTGCGTGAGCGCAACTGGGGGCCGTTCGGCGTGGCGCCGCACAGCATCGACGCGGTGCTGCTGTCCCATGCCCATCTGGACCACAGCGGCTACATCCCGGCCCTGGTCGCGCAGGGCTTCAAGGGCCAGATCTTCTCGACCGGCGCGACGCGCGATCTGTGCGAGGTGCTGCTGACCGACAGCGCCCATTTGCAGGAAGAAGACACCCGCCGCGCCAACCGCTACGGCACCTCCCGACACGACAAGGCCCTGCCGCTGTACACCACGGCCAACACCAGGAAGGCACTGACCCATTTCGTCGGCGTGCCGCGCGACGGCCATCTGCGCCTGGGCCAGGCCGAGATCCGCTTCACGCCGGTGGGCCATCTGCTGGGCGCCTCGGCGATCTCGGTGCAGGCGGGCGGCAAGACCGTCGTCTTCTCCGGCGACCTGGGGCGCAACAACGATCTGCTGATGCCGCCGCCGCAGCAGGTGCTCGAAGCCGATGTGCTGTTGATCGAGTCGACCTACGGCAACCGCCAGCACCCGGCCGAGGATGTGCAGCAGCGCCTGGGTCAGGTGATACGCAACACCCTGAAGCGCGGGGGCACCGTCTTGCTGCCCAGCTTTGCCGTCGGCCGCGCCCAGGCCCTGCTGCTGGTGCTGCAGCGCTTGCGTCAATCCGGCGAACTGCCCTGGGCGGTGCCGATCTACCTGGACAGCCCGATGGCCACCGAGGCGACCGAAATCACCTTGAAGCACCGCAAGCTGCTGCGCATCCCGTCGGCCGAGGCGGCCCGGCTGAGCGACGGCGTCACGGTGATCGCCAGGTCGGCGGACTCGATGAAGGCGGCGGCCCTGGTCGCGCGCAAGAGCGCCATCGTCGTCTCGGCCAGCGGCATGGCCACCGGCGGGCGTGTGCTGAACTACTTGCAAACCCTCGCGCCAAACGCCCGCCACCACATCTGCTTCCCCGGCTTCCAGGTCGGCGGCACGCGCGGCGCCAAGCTGATTGCCGGCGCGCGCGAGATCAAGATGCAGGGCGAGTTCGTCACCGTCAATGCTGAGGTCAGCCACCTCGAAGGCTTCTCCGGCCACGCCGACGCCGATGGCCTGATGGCCTGGATGCGCGGCTTCCGGCGCGCCCCGTCGCAGGTCTATGTCGTGCACGGCGAACCCGAGGCCAGCGACGCTTTGCGCTGCCGCATCCAGGACGAGCTGGGCTGGAAGGTGCGCGTGCCGCAGCATGGGGAGACGGTGGAGTTCTGAGGCAGCGGGGCCTATCATGCCGACCCATGGCCCAAGCGAAGACCCGCCCCACCGCTGCCAGCGTCGAGACCTATGTCGGAGCCATTGCCGACCCCAATCGGCGCGCGGACTGCCGGACACTGATCGAACTGATGAGCGATGCCACCGGCAGCGAGCCGTGCATGTGGGGCAGCAGCATCGTCGGTTTCGGCAGCTACCACTACCGCTATGCCAGCGGGCACGAAGGCGACGCCGCCCTGATCGGATTCGCCTCGCGCAAGTCAGACCTGACGCTGTACATCACCCCAGGCTTCGAGCGCTATCAGCCACTGCTGGCCCGGCTGGGCAAGCACCGGGTGGCGAAATGCTGCCTCTATCTGAAGCGGCTGGCCGATGTCGATCTGGAGGTGCTGAGTGAGTTGATCGAGCGGTCGGTGCAGGAGATCAGCGCTCGCCCTTCACCGGGCGGCGCATGAGTTGACGCCAACCGGTCCATGCCCTACAAACAGCGCTCCGCACCGTAGCGGCTGAGGAGTCGGCATGAAACGCGTCACCGGCATTGGCGGCATCTTCTTCAAGGCCAAGGACCCGGCGGCACTGCGCGCCTGGTACCAGAAACATCTGGGCATGAACATCGAGGCCTGGGGCGGCATGGCCTTCCCCTGGGCCGGGCTCGACAACCCCAAGGGCGAGGGCGTGACGATCTGGACCGTGTTCGACCCCGACAGCGCCTACTTCGCACCCAGCGCCAGCCCCTTCATGGTGAACTACCGCGTCGCCGATCTGCATGGCCTGGTGGCGTTGCTGCGCGAGGAGGGCTGCGACGTGGACCCCAAGGTCGAGGAGTCGGAGTACGGCAAGTTCGGCTGGGTGATGGACCCCGAAGGCAACCGCATCGAGCTGTGGGAGCCGCCGCCGGGACAGTAGGGTCTATTTGGGCGAGAAGCGCAGCAGCTGGTTGCTCTGGCTCCAGTTCAGACGCGACAGCACATCCATGCCCAGCAGCGGTTTGTCGCTGAGGCCGGGCAGCACCAGCACCTGCAGGCGTTCGGCATGCACACCGCCGTCCAGCCGCACATCGACCCGCGCCAGTTGGCCCATGGCCGTGCCGCCGGCGGTGTTGGTGTGCACCTGGCCGTAGAGCGTCAAGCCCAGCTCCCGCGCCAGGGCCAGCGGAATCGCCGTGCCGCTGGCGCCGGTGTCAATCAGGAACTCGACCTTCGCACCATTGATGCGGCCGGCCCAGTGGTAGTGGCCGTCCGGCCCGCGGCCAATCTCGATCACGCCCTCGTTGAGCACGAAGCGCGAGCGCTGCTGCTCGCGCTCCCACCATTTGAAGCCAATGAAGACGACTGTGCCCAGCAAGAGCCACAGGGTGATGATCTTCAGCGTGCCGGGCAGTTCGCGCATGCAGGGTCGGCGGCATTGCCGCGCAGAGGGAATCAGGCGATGTTAGCCGGCGGTCGGATGGTAGATTCTCAGCCCCCGCACCACGACCGCACCGAAAGAGCCTTTTGAACGAAGAACCGAACTCCGCTGACGCCTTCGAACCCGTTCAGGAGGCCCTGCTGTGGCAGGACGAGGTCTGGACCGCCCGCGTGATCAAGAACGAGGAGGACGAGGGCTGGGCGGTGTCCATGACCCGCCATGGCGAGTCCGAGCCCGCGCTGGTCGCGCCCTGGACCATGGGCCGCGACAAGAAGAACCCCAAGCCGCTGAGCGCCAATGCCTTCCACACCTGGGTCAAGACCGCCAACGAGGTGCTGCGCCGCCATGAGCAGCAGTTGCACGCCCAGCTGCACAAGAACCTGAAGCTGAGCGTCAACGGCGCTACCTACCTGGTCACGCTGGACATCGTGCCCGACGAGGACGATGCCCACGCCTGGCTGGCCGCCACCGATGAAGAAGGCGCCCAGCTGGCGCGTATTCGCGTGGCGCCGAACTTCAAGCTGAACAACACCAGCGCGACCAGCTGGATCGAGAACGAGTTCCAGAAGCCGCGGTAACGGCTCCCGGGCTCACAAGCCCATGCCGCCGTCGATGATCAGCTCGGCCCCGACGGTGAAGCTCGCCTCGTCCGAGGCCAAGAACACCACCGCCTTGGCAATCTCGCTCGGTTCGCCGAAGCGGCCGGCGGGCACCTGGCCCAGGATGGCGGCCGCCGTCTTCTGCAGGTCGGCGTCCGACATGCCCAGCTTGCCGTAGAGCGGCGTCGAGACCGGGCCCGGGCTGACCGCATTGACGCGGATACCGCGGCCAATCAGCTCGCCCGACAGGGTGCGCACCAGGCTCAGGAGGCCGGCCTTGGTGGCCGCGTAGACGCTGGAATTGGGCATGCCGATGTGCGCGTTGATCGAGGTGTTGAGCACCACCGAGGCCGGATTGGCCAGGATGGGCAGCAGCGCCTGCATCAGGAACAGCGGGCCCTTCAGATTGATGGCCAGGCTGCGGTCGAAGGCGGCTTCGTCCCAGGCTGCCAGCGGGCGCAGCTCGGCCACGCCGGCGTTGATGAACACGGCGTCCAGCCCGCCGAAGGCCTCCTTGATGGCTGCTGCCAGGCCCGCTTGCGCACTGACGTCGCCGGCATCGGCACGCAGTATCAGCACGTCCGGGCCCAGCTCGCGGCGGGCCTGCTCGAGGGTCTGCGGGTTGCTGCCGGTGATGGCCACGCGGGCCCCCTCGGCGAGGAATTGACGGGCGGTTTCGAGGCCGATGCCGCTGGTGCCGCCGGTGATCAGGGTGCGCTTGCCGGTGAGTCGGTTCATGAGTTTCTCCACTGAGTTCGAGGGTTGAGTCGGCACTGGCTCAGCACCGATGTCTCCAATGTAAAGTTCAGCTATCTGCGCAACCAGCGGCCAAGAGTTCACAATACGTTCAGCTTTTGTGAATTAAAGGAGCGAAGAGATGGACCGTCTGCGTGCCTTCGAAGTGTTTGTGGCCGTGGTGTCGCGCCAGGGCTTTGCGCGTGCAGCCGAGGCGCTGGACACCTCGCCGGCCAACGTCACCCGCTACATCGCCGATCTGGAGGCGCATCTGGGCACGCGGCTGCTGAACCGGCATTCGCGCAAGCTGTCGCTGACCGAGAGCGGCGAGGCGCTGTTCGAGCGAGCCAAGTCCATTCTTGACGACATGGCCGAGGCCGAGGCGATCAGCGCCTCCAGCGGCCTGGCGCCGCGCGGGCGGCTGCGTATCAACGCACCGCTGAGCTTCGGCCTGCTGCATCTGGCGCCGCTGTGGCCCAAATTCTGGGCGCGGCATCCCGAGGTCGAACTCGATGTGTCGCTGATCGACCGGGTGGTGGACATCGTCGAGGAGGGCTTCGACCTGGCGATACGCATCTCGCGCAGCGGCTCCACCCAGCTGGCCGCACGCAAGCTGGCCAGCTCGCGCAACATCGCCTGCGCCTCGCCCGACTATCTGCACCGGCGCGGCACACCGGCCACGCCCGCCGACCTGGCCAGCCACGACTGCGTGGGCTACACCTACTGGGCCACCGGGGACGAATGGCAGTTCCGCGACGATGCCGGCGCCCAGCACGGCGTGCGCGTGCGCTGCGCCCTGCACAGCAACAACGGCGACACCGTGGTGCAGGCCGCCGTGGCTGGCATGGGCGTGATCTGCCAGCCCAGCTTCCTGATCGGCCCGCATCTGCGCGCCGGCCGCCTGGTGGCCCTGCTGCCCGGCTATCACCTGCCCGACATCGATGTGCTGGCGCTCTACCCCAGCCGCCGGCACCTCAGCGCCAAGGTCCGGGGGATGGTGGACTTTCTCGCCGAGCAATTCAGCGGTGTGGCTCCATGGGATAGGGATTGAGCTGACCCCGGAGAAAACCCTAGGAGTGCCGCAAATGAAAACGTTTACATTGCTGCAAAACCTCAAATCCCAGCCCAGCAACTCTTGCCGCCCGACTCAGCCCCATGACCTTTCCCAATGACTTTCTGTGGGGCGCCGCCACTTCGGCCTATCAGATCGAGGGCTCGCCGCTGGCCGATGGCGCCGGGCCCAGCGTCTGGCACCGCTTTGTGCGCACGCCGGGCATGGTGGCCAATGGCGACACCGGCGACATCGCCTGCGATCACTACCAGCGCATGGAAGAAGACGTCGCGCTGATGCAGCGCCTGGGCCTGAAGGCCTACCGCTTCAGCATCGCCTGGGGCCGGGTGATGCCCGAGGGCCGCGGCGCGATCAATGCCAAGGGCCTGGCCTTCTACGAGCGCCTGGTCGACACCCTGCTGGCCCACGGCATACAGCCGATGGTGACCCTGTACCACTGGGACCTGCCTTCCGCACTGGACGACCGTGGCGGCTGGCTCAACCCCGATGTGGCGGCCTGGTTTGCCGACTACGCCCAGGTGGTGTTCAAGGCGCTGGACGACCGCGTCAAGCTGTGGGTGACCTTGAACGAGCCCTGGGTCGTCGCCGATGGCGGCTATCTGAATGGCGGGCTGGCGCCCGGCCACCGCAACAAGTTCGAGGCGCCGATCGCCTCGCACCATCTGCTGCGCGCCCATGGCGCGGCCGTGCAGGCCTATCGCGCCGAGGGCCGGCACGAGATCGGCCTGGTCGTGAACATCGAACCGAAGTACGCGGCCAGCGACAGCGACGAAGATCTGGCCGCCACCGCCCGCGCCCGGGCCTATATGAACGAGCAGTATCTGGATCCGGTGTTCCTGGGCCGCTATCCCGAGCGCATGAAGGACGTGTATGGCGAGGCCTGGCCGGAGTGGCCGCAAAAGGACTTCGACCTGATCGCTCAGAAAACCGACTTCCTCGGCATCAACTACTACACCCGCAGCGTGGTGCGCAACGACCCCACCAGCTACCCGACGCGCGCCTCGGCCGTGAAGCAGAAGCAGGCCACCTACTCCGAGACCGGTTGGGAGGTCTATCCACAGGGGCTGACCGACACGCTGGTCTGGATCAAGCAGCGCTATGGCGACATCCCGCAATACGTGACCGAGAACGGCGCCGCCTTCTTCGACCCGCCGGCGCTGGACGGCGATTCGCTCGCCGACCCGCACCGCGTGGCCTATTTCAAGAGCCATATCAAGGCCATCCATCAGGCGATGCAGCAGGGCGTCGATCTGCGCGGCTACTTCGCCTGGTCGCTGCTGGACAACCTCGAGTGGTCGCTGGGCTTTGCCAAGCGCTTCGGCCTGGTGCACGTCAATTTCGAGACCCAGCAGCGCACGCCCAAGGACAGCGCGAAGTTCTTTGCCGACGTGATCGCCTCCAACGGCGACACCTTGGGCCTCTGAGGACCGCGATGAGCACCCAAGCCCCTGACCCCTGGCTGCTGGCCGATGTTGGCGGCACCAATGTGCGCCTTGCGCTGTGCCTGCCCGGCAGCCTGGCGCCGCTGCAGATGGACAGCATCCGGCTGTTCCGCGTGCAGGACTTTGCCAGCCTGGAAGCGGCGGCGGCCGTCTATCTGCAGGCGATGGACGCGCGGGTCAAGCATGCGGTGTTCGCCGTCGCCGGCCGCATTGAGGCCGGCACGGTGCAACTCACCAACAATGCCTGGGTCATCTCGGCCGGTTCCGTGCAGCAGGCCTTGCACCTGGACAGCCTTCAGTTGGTCAATGACTTCGCCGCCATCAGCATGGCCCTGCCGCTGCTCGGCGCGCCGGACAGCGTCACCCTGGCCGGCGAAGGCACCGTGGTGATGACCGACGACACGCTGAACTTCTGCGTGCTGGGCCCCGGCACCGGTTTGGGCGTGGCCGCCTTGCGCCTGCAGCAGGGCCGGCCCTTTGTGCTGCGGACCGAGGGCGGCCACACCAGTTTTGCACCGGTCGGCGCGCTGGAGGTCGAGATCCTGGCGCGGCTGACGGCGCGCTTCGGCCGCGTCTCGAACGAGCGGCTGATCTGCGGCGCCGGCCTGGTCAACATCCACCAGGCGCTGTGCGAGATCGAAGACGTTCCAGCCCAGGATCTGACCCCCGAACAAGTCAGCGCCGGCGCCACTTCGGACGGCGACGCAATGTGCCAGCGTGCCGTCGAGGTGTTCTGCGGCGTGATGGGCAGCCTGGCGGGCGACTTTGCGCTGAGCTACGGCGCCTGGAACGGCGTGTTTCTGGCCGGCGCCTGGCTCAGGCCCCTGCTGCCGCAGTTGCGGCAGGGTCTGTTCCATCAGCGGTTCACCAACAAGGGCCGTTTCGAGGCGGCGATGCGCAAGGTGCCGGTGGCGCTGATCGTCCATCCGCAGCCCGGTTTGCTGGGCGCGGCGGGCTTCGCGGTCAGCGGCTCCGGCCGCCAGTTGCCGCCGTCGCGGCTGAGCGCCGCGGCCATGTTGCAGCCTGCGTCTGTTGCTCGCAACGCCACCGTTTGATATTCGCTTGACCTCGGATGGAAACGATTACATTGGCAAACACAAAGGCCCGTCCGAGGCCTTGAAAATGAAAAAAGCGGAGACAAGACCCTCATGGCTTTGACGATCAAGGATGTGGCCCGCCAGGCCAATGTGTCGGTGGCCACGGTGTCGCGCGTGCTCAACGGCCACACCAATGTGACTGCCGAAACGCGCGAGATCGTGCTGGGCGTGGCCGCGCAGCTGCGGTTCATCCCGTCGGGTGCTGCGCGCAGCCTGATCACCCGGCGCACGCACACCGTCGGCGCCCTGCTGCCCGATCTGCATGGCGACTATTTCAGCGAACTGATACGCGGCATCGACCTGGCGGCCCGCGCCCGCGGCCTGCATCTGCTGGTCTCCAGCTCACATGGCGATGCCGCCGAGGCCGCCGCCGCGCTGCGCGCGATGAACGGCCGCGTCGATGGGCTCTTGGTGATGTCGCCCCACGTCAACGCCGACTTCCTGTGGGGCAATGTGTCGGACGACCTGCCCGCGGTGCTGATGAATACCCAGCACACCAGCGAGAAGCATTCATCTTTCGCCGTCGACAACTACGGTGGCTCGTTTGCCATGGTCCGGCACCTGGTCGATCTGGGCCACCGGCGCATCGCCTTCATCGCCGGGCCGGAGAGCAATTTCGAGGCGCAGGAGCGGCTGCGCGGCTACCGCGCCGCGCTGGCCGCCCTGGTGCCGGGCAGCGTCGAGGACGTGCTGCAGGGCGACTTCATGCAGGAGTCGGGCTGGCGTGCCGGCAACCAGATCGTCGCGCTGACCGAGAGGCCCACGGCGGTGTTCGCCGCCAACGACATGATGGCCATAGGTTGCATGTCGGCACTGACCGATGCCGGCCTGAGCGTGCCCCGAGACATCTCGCTGGCCGGCTTCGATGACATCCCGATCAGCCGCTACATCAACCCCTCGCTGACCTCGGTGCGCGCGCGCATCACCGAGCTCGGTGCGCTGGCGCTGGAGCGCCTGGCCTCCTGCATCGAAGAACCGACGCGCAGCGCGCCGCAGCGCCAGACCCTGCGTGCCGATGTGGTGCTGCGGGCCTCCACCGCCGCACTTCGCTGAGTGCGCTGAGCCCGTTCAAACCCCTTTTCCGAAAGACCGCTTCCTCCCCGCCTTCCGTTCAATCACTCAAGAGCTTTTGAAAGGCCACCATGAGACTCCCGAGACAAGAGCACCACTTCGCCCTGCGCGCCCTCGCGGCCGCAGCCCTGATCACGCTGGCCCCGCCGGCCGGCGCCCAACTGAGCAGCGCCAGCGTGCGCGGCGCGGTGACCTCCGGCAGCACCGCCGCGGCCAACGCCACCATCACCGCCACCAATCTGGCGAATGGCCAGGTCACGCGCACCACCAGCCGCGCCGATGGCAGCTATGTGCTGACCAATCTGGCCCCCGGTGACTACCGCATCGACATCGCGACCCCAGGCCAGACCGGCCAGAGCCAGCAGCTGACCGTGCAGGTCGGCCAGGTCGTGGCGCTGGACCTCGCACTCGCCCAGGGCAATACGCAACTGGCCACGGTGATCGTGCAGGGCGCGGCCCTGGCCAATCGCAAGACGTCGGAAGTGGGCACCAATGTCACGACCAAGCAGATCGAGAGCCTGCCGCAGAACAGCCGCAACTTCCTCGCCTTTGCCGACCTGGCCCCGGGCGTGCGATTCACCACCGAGCCCAATGGCATGGTGCGCCTGCAGGCCGGCTCTCAAAACCAGGACAATGTAAACGTCTTCATTGACGGCGTGAGCCAGAAGAACTACATCCTGCGCGGCGGCGTCGCCGGCATGGATTCGACCCGCGGCAACCCCTTCCCGCAGTCGGCTATCGCCGAATACAAGGTCATCGGTCAGAACTACAAGGCCGAGTTCGACCAGGTCAGCAGCGCGGCCATCACGGCCGTCACCAAGTCGGGCGGCAACACCTTGGCAGGCGAGGTGTTCTGGGACCACACCGGCAACAATATGACGGCCTACAACCCGGCCGAGAAGGCCAACAAGGCCAATGGCAATGACCGTGCCAAGTTCACGCAGGACCAGTACGGCCTGAGCGTCGGCGGCGCCATCAAGAAGGATGTGGCGCATTTCTTCCTGTCCTATGAGGGCAAGAACATCGAGCAGCCGCGCAATGTGGGCCTGGCGGCCGTCGCCAGCCTGCTGCCCAATGCCGGCCTGGTGCCCGGCTTCCTGGCGATGCAGGGCTCGCACCTCCAGAGCTTCAAGGAGCATCTGCTGTTCGGCAAGCTCGAGGCGGTGATCGATGCCAGCCAGCGCATTGAGCTTTCGACTCGCATCCGCCGCGAGGACGACTTCGTGCCCGAGAGCACCGGCCTCAGCGCCCCCGGCAACGACAAGAACCGCGCCAATGACGAGACGCGGCTGGACCTGAAGCACGAGTGGTCCAACGACGTCTGGCTGAACGAGGCCCGCGTCGGCTACGAGAGCTATGTCTACAACCCGCACTCGGCCAGCACGGCGCCGATGATCAAGTACTTCATCTCGCCCAACAACACCACCCAGGGCCAGCGCGAGGTGATCTGGACCGGCGGTTCGCCCGACGCCCAGCATCGCGAGCAAAAGGGCTGGCTGCTGCAGAACGACCTGAGCTACACCGGCCTGGCCGGCCATGCCATCAAGGGCGGGGCCAAATTCAAGGCGCTGACGGTCGATCTGTCGGGCACCTCGCGCAGCATCGACGTCATCGAGAAGCTGCTCGACCGCACCACCGGCCTGCCCATCACCGGTTTGTTCGGCGGCAATCCGTCGGCCGACTACACCCGCTTCGAACCGGCCCTGGCGCCGGTGGCGGTGAAGTACAAGAACAATATGTTTGGCATTTATATCCAGGACGACTGGCAGATCAGCAAGCAACTCGAGCTGAACCTGGGCCTGCGCTGGGACTACGAGTCGAACATGCTGAACAACAGCTATGTGACGCCGGCCGACCGGGTGGCCATCTTCGGCAAGCAGGACCCGCGCGATGGCGCACCGGTGGGCCAGACCTATGCGCAGTCGCTGGCCAAGGGCGGCGTGAATATCGCCGACTACATCAGCAACGGCAACAGCCGAAAGCCGTTCAAGGGTGCGCTGGCACCGCGGCTGGGCTTCTCGTATGACCTGAAGGGCGACAAGCAATCGGTGGTGTTCGGCGGCTGGGGCCGCTCCTACGACCGCACGATGGCCAACCACGTGCTGGACGAGTTGCAGAAGAACCAGCAGCCCGGCGGCGAGATCTGGATGATTCGCAACGACGTCAAGATGCCGTTCAGCGACCAGTTCAGCGTCGGCCTGCGCCAGGGCATCGGCGAATGGAATGGCGAACTCGGCTTCAGCCACGTCCACAGCAAGAACCAGTTCAATTGGTATGGCGGCAACCGCGACCCGCAGGGCGGTTGGGGCACGCAAAGCCCGATCGACCCGCTGTGGGGCTCGGTGCCCGGCTTCGGCACCTTGATACTGGGCGACTTCATCAGCCAGGCGAAGACGCAGATGGTCTATGTCAAGGCCGACAAGCCCTTCACCAAGTCCTCCGGCTGGGGTGCGGGCATCACCTACACCTATGCGGACGGCAAGACCACCAACAAGGAGTGGACCAACGACATCTTCAACTGGACCTATGGCAAGACCAGCGCCGGCTGGAACCCATCCAAGGATGTCGAGAAGCACCGCATCGTCGCCTCGGGCGTGACCGATGGCTGGCTGCCTTACGGCATCCTGCTGTCGGGCAAGGTCACGGTGGGCTCGGGCCTCGCGCGGCGCATCACCAGCTGCGCTGCGGGCTGGGACAAGTGCGTGTCGGTCGAGGGCGACGGCAAGGCCTTCCGCCAGATCGATCTGGGCGTGGGCAAGGAGTTCAGGGTCGGCAGCCTGGGCAAGGTGTCCTTCCGCATGGACATCCTGAACCTGTTCAACACGGTCAACTACACCGGTTTCGACGACTGGGGTGGTGGCCCGGGCAATCCGCAGAACGGGGTTGGCGGCGACAACTCGAACCTGGGCGTGCCCAACACGGCGAGCATGATGCGCACCATCAAGCTGAGCGCGCGCTACCAATTCTGAACTTCGCCCGCCTCGCGGCGTGCCGGGGCTTGCGTCCTGGCACGGCCGCCGGCATGGCGCGCGCCATGCCCAATCTGACTCACACCATGCCCTTGCTGAAACGATCTTCTCGCCTCGCTCCGGCTGTCGCCACCGCCCTGCTGCTGGCCGCCTGCGGCAGCCCAACACCCGATTTCAACAGCGGCAACAGCCCGCTGATGCAGCACAGCGAGAGCGTGGCCGCTCAAGCGGCCTTTGCTGCCCGGCCTGCGCTGCCGCCACTGTTCGACGACATCGAACGCCGCACCTTCGACTTCTTCTGGAACACCACCAACCCGGCCAATGGCCTGGTGCCCGACCGCTACCCGACGCCGGCTGCGGCCAGCATCGCGGCAGTGGGCTTCGGCCTGACGGCCTATCCGATCGGCGTCGAGCGGGGCTTCATCACCCGCGCCCAGGCCCGTGAACGAACGCTGACCACCGTACGCTTCTTCCGCGATGCGCCGCAGGGCCCGGCGGCCACCGGTGTGAGCGGCCACAAGGGGTTTTTCTACCATTTCCTCGACATGAAGACCGGCCTGCGCGCCGGCCGCACCGAGCTCTCGACCGTGGACACCGCCTTGCTGCTGGGCGGCATGCTGTTTGCGCAACGCTACTTCGATGGCACGGACGCCGACGAGCAGGAGATCCGCGCCGCCGTGAATCTGATCTACGGCCGCATCGACTGGACCTGGGCGCAGAACCACAAGCCGCTGATCAGCATGGGCTGGCATCCCGAGACCGGCATGATCCCGCACGACTGGCGCGGCTACAACGAGGCGATGCTGGTCTATCTGCTGGCCCTGGCTTCGCCCACGCATCCGGTCCAGCCCGAGGCCTGGACCGCCTGGACGGCGAGCTACGACGCCAGCTGGGGCCGCTTCCAGGGCGAGACGCATCTGGGCTTTGCCTCGCACTTCGGCCATCAGTACAGCCATGTCTGGGTCGACTTCCGCGGCATCCGCGACGGCTATATGGCCCGGCGCGGCCTCGACTATTTCGAGAACAGCCGCCGCGCCACCTATGCCCAGCGCAATTACGCGATCAACAATCCGATGGGCTGGAAGGGCTACGACGTCAATATCTGGGGCCTGACCGCCAGCGACGGCCCGGGCCATATGACGGTGGCCGACCAGGCCGGCAAGACGCGCAATTTCCGCGACTACTTCGCCCGTGGCGCCGGCCTGAGGCTGGCCTTCGACGACGGCACCATAGTTCCGACCGCCGCTTTAGGCTCACTGCCCTTCGCACCCGAGATCGTGATCCCGGCCGCCCGGGCGCTGCACGGCCAGTACGGCAAGGTGATCTACGGCCGCTATGGCTTCTTCGATGCCTTCAACCAGAGCTTCACGCAGACGAATGTGAAGCTCAGCGATGGCCGCGTCGAGCCGGGCTTTGGCTGGGTGGCCAACGACTATCTGGGCATAGACCAGGGGCCGATACTGGCGATGATGGCCAACTACCGCAACGACTTCATCTGGAAGACCATGCGCAGCCACCCGGTGATACGCCAGGGCCTGCAACGCGCCGGCTTCAGCGGCGGCTGGCTGGCGCAATGATCATCAGCACCGCTCCGGCATGAGACCTCGCTCAACCACGTTGGCAATGCTGCTGGCCCTGCTGCTGGCGGCCTGCACCCGCAGCGCGCCCGAAGAGACCATCGTCAGCCTCTGGGCGATGGGCCGCGAGGGCGAGGTCGTGCAGGAGCTGATCCCAGAGTTCGAGCGCAGCCACCCCGGCGTGCGCATCCGCGTCCAGCAACTGCCCTGGACGGCCGCGCACGAGAAGCTGCTGACCGCCTATGCCGGTGACTCGACGCCCGATATCGCACAGATGGGCAACACCTGGGTGCCGGAAATGGCGGCGCTGAAGGCACTTGAGCCGCTGGACGACTGGATCAAGTATTCGACCGTGGTGCAGCGGGCGGACTTCTTTGCCGGCATCTGGAGCACCAATGTGATTGCCGACCAGACCCTGGGCGTGCCCTGGTATGTGGACACGCGGCTGCTCTACTACCGCCGCGATCTGCTGGCCGCCGCTGGCTATGACCATCCGCCGCGCGACTGGGCCGAGTGGCGGCTGATGATGGCCGCGATCAAGGCCAAAGCACAGCCGGGCCAGTTCGCCATCTTCCTGCCGGTCAACGAATTCGACCCGCTGCTGGCCCTGGCCCTGCAGCAGGATGAGACGCTGCTGCGCGACAACGGCCGCTACGGCCAGTTCAGCGGCAAGGGCTTCCAGCGCAGCCTGAGCTTCTACAGCGAGATCTTCAGCCGGGGCTGGGCGCCGAACTTCACCAACAATCAAATTGCCAATGTCTGGAGCGAATTCGGTCGCGGCAGCTTTGCGTTTTACATCTCGGGCCCCTGGAACATCGGCGAGTTCAAGCGCCGCCTGCCGGCCGAGCAGCAGGGCAGCTGGATGACCGCGCCACTGCCCGGCCCCAACGGCCCGGGTGCCTCGACCGCCGGTGGCTCCAGCCTGGTGATCTTCAAGAAGTCCAGGCACAAGAAAGAGGCCTGGGCCTTCATCGAATACCTGTCGAGGCCCGAGACCCAGAAGCGATTCCATGCGCTGACCGGCAATCTGCCGCCGCGGCGCAGCACCTGGCAAGACCCGGCCCTGGCCAGCGACGAATACGCCCGCGCCTACCGCGAGCAGTTGGAGCGGGTGAAACCCTCGCCGGCCGTGCCCGAGTGGGAGCGCATCGTGCAGGAGATGCAGCTGGCCGCAGCACGCCAGGTGCACGACCAGCAGCCGGTGGCGCAGGCCACTGCCGAACTGGATGCCCGCGTCGATGGTTTCCTCGAAAAGCGTCGCTGGATGCTGGACAGGGCCGCCAAATGAAGCTTCAAACTGCGGCCTGGGGTTTTGCCGCGCCGGCACTGATCGTCATCGCCCTGTTCTTCGCCCTGCCGGTGCTGATGGGCCTGGCCTTGAGTTTCACCGACTTCGACCTCTACGCGCTGGCCGATCTGGGCAATGTGCGTTTCGTCGGTCTCGACAACTACCTGCACATCCTGCAGCTGCCCCTGTTCTGGAAGGCGCTGGGCAACACGCTGTACTTCGTCGTGCTGGGCGTGCCGCTGTCGATCGCGGCCTCGCTGCTGTGCGCGCTGCTCCTGCATTCGAAGCTGGCCCGCTTCAAGGGCTTTTATCGCACCGCGCTGTTCGCCCCGGTGGTCACCACCGTGGTCGCGGTGGCCGTGATCTGGCGCTATCTGTTCCATGTGCGCTACGGCCTGGTCAATCATGCGCTGGACCAGGTCGGCGTCGCGCCCATTGACTGGTTGGGTGACCCGCACTGGGCGATGCCGACCATCGTGCTGTTCGCGGTGTGGAAGAACTTCGGCTACAACATGATCATCTTCATCGCCGCGCTGCAAAGCATTCCGGAAGATCTGTACGAGGCCGCGCGGCTCGATGGCGCCAAGGCGCTGCAGCAGCTGCGCTACATCACCCTGCCGATGATTGGCCCGACGCTGTTGATGGTCAGCATCCTGACCATGGCCGGCTACTTCCAGCTGTTCGCCGAGCCCTATGTGATGACGCAGGGCGGCCCGCTGCAATCCACCTTGAGCGTGCTGTACCTGATGTACGACGAGGGCTTCCGCTGGTGGAATCTGGGCCGTGCCTCGGCCGTCGCCTTCGTGCTGTTCGTGCTGATGGTGGGTGCGACCAAGGGGCTGATGTGGCTGGTGAGGAAGCAGGTGGCCGTATGAAGTCGCCCGTGCAAACACTGCTGCTCAATGCCGCGCTGATGTTCATCGCCGTGTCCACGCTGGCGCCACTGCTGTGGATGGTGTCGGTGTCGCTGATGCCCTCGGGCGAGTCCAGCACCTTTCCGCCACCGCTGCTGCCCAGCACCGCCACCTTCGCCAACTACCACGCGCTGTTCGCTCGGGAGGGCATGGGCCTGTACTTCGCCAACAGCGTGCTGCTGGCCTGCGCAACGACGGTGTTCTCGCTGATCCTCAACGTCTCGGCCGCCTATGCCTTCGCCAAGCTGCGCTTTGCCGGGCAGCAGCGCATCTTCGGCGCGATGCTGGCCGCGCTGGTGATACCGGCCCAGGTGGCGATGCTGCCGCTGTTCCTGATGCTCAAGAGCATGGGCCTGGTCAACAGCTATGCCGGCGTGCTGGTGCCGGGCCTGGCCGGCATCTTCGGTATCTTCCTGGTGCGCCAGTACGCGCGCACCCTACCGAGTGAGCTGATCGAGGCGGCGCGCATGGACGGCGCCGGCGAGCTGCGCATCTTCGTCAGCATCATCGTGCCGCTGCTCAAGCCCGTGCTGGTGACCCTGGCGATCTTCTCCTTCCTGGGCAGCTGGAACGACTTCATGTGGCCGCTGATCGTGCTCACCGACTCCAGCCACTACACCTTGCCAGTGGCGCTGTCCGCGCTGTCGCGCGAGCATGTGCAGGACAACGAGCTGATGATGGCCGGCGCGGTGGTCACCGTGCTGCCGGTGCTGGCCCTGTTCCTGGCGCTGCAGCGTCATTATCTGCAGGGCCTGCTGATGGGCAGCGTCAAATGAGGGCGCTGCTGCTCCTGTTGGTCTTTGGCTGTGCCCAGGCAGCACCCGGCGATGTTCGTGTGCTCGATGATCTGCACGACCGCGCGGCCTGGGTCAGCACCGCCTCCGACCAGGTCAAGAGCGCGCTGCGCCGCGACACCGAAGGCAGCCTCTGCCTGGACTATGACTTCGCCGGCGTCTCCGGCTATGCGGTGATGCGCCGCGAGCTGCCGCAGACCTGGCCCGATCAATTCGACCTGGCGCTGAAGCTCAAGGGCAGCGGCGCGGTCAACGACCTTCAGTTCAAGCTGGTAGACGCCAGTGGCGACAACGTCTGGTGGGTCAACAAGCCCAGCCACGCGTTGCCGGCGCAGCTGCAGACGCTGAAAATCAAGCGCCGCCACATCGGCTTCGCCTGGGGCACGACCAGCGACAGGCAGCTGAGGCAGACCGCCGCCATTGAGCTGGTGATGGCCGCCGGCCGCGAAGGCGGCGGAAAAGGCTCGCTGTGCCTGGCTGGCATCAGCTTGACCGAACGCGGCCCGGCACCAACCACCGCCCCCCGGCCCACAACCTGGCACGCCGCCGGAGGGCCGCAGCAGCTGGACATTGATGCCGGGGGCCCGCACGAGTTCAACGGCCTGAGCCTGCGCTGGGCACCCGGCGCCCACGCCCGCGACTACGATGTTCTCGCCTCCGACGATGGCCGGCAATGGCGCACTTTGCGCCAGGTGCGCGGCAGCGATGGCGGTCTGGACACCCTGTTCCTGCCCGAGTCAGAGGCCCGCCATCTGCGCCTGAAAGTGATGCACAGCGCCAGCACGAGGATGCGGCTGGACGCACTTGAATGGCACGATGACAGACAGTGGCCCACGCTGAACGCGATGCTGGCCACGGCGGCCGAGGCCTTACCCAAAGGGCAGTTGCCGCGCGCCTTCCTGAAGCAGCAGAACTACTGGACCCTGGTGGGCGTCGATGGTGGCGGCGACCGATCTGGCCTGATCAGCGAAGACGGCGCGATCGAACTGGGTCGCGGCGGCGTCAGCATCGAGCCGGCCGTGCGCTTGGCCGATGGGCGTATCGTGACCTGGGCCGACGTGAGCCTGCGGCAATCGCTGCGCGACGGCTATCTGCCGATGCCCACCGTGCAGTGGACCCACCCGCAGTTCAAGCTCGATATCGAAACCGCTGCCGACGGCTCACGAGAGGCGCCGCAGCTGTTGGCGCGCTATACGCTGAACAATCTGACCGACAAGCCGCTGCCAGTCACTCTGCTGCTGGCGGTGCGACCCTGGCAGGTCAATCCGCCGCAGCAGTTTCTGTCCACGCCCGGCGGTATCAGCGCTATCCGGCAGCTGGGCTGGGATGGCCGGACGCTGCAGCTCAATGGGCGCGATGCGATGTGGCCTTCGAGCAAGCCTGGCGCTGTTCACGCCGCCAGATTCGATGGCGGCCTGGGCTTGCAGCGCTTGGCAACAACCCCGGCGCTGAAGCGCCTGCAGGACCCGCAGGCACTCGCCTCCGGTCTGATGGAGTTCAAGCTGGTCTTGCCGCCGCGCGGCAGTCAGGCCGTGAGCTGGGTGGCGCCGCTGGGCAAGATCGCTGCGCCGATCGCGGTGCCGGGCCTGGATCAACGCTTTGCGGCCGCGGCCGCCCAGTGGCGCGAACGCCTGAACCGCACGCAACTCAAGCTGCCGCCACAGGCCCAGCCCATCGCCGACACGCTGCGCACCTCGCTGGCCCATATCCTGATGTCGCGCGACGGCGCGGCGCTGCGCCCCGGCACCCGGTCCTATGCCCGCACCTGGGTCCGCGACGGCGCGATGATGGTGGCCGGCCTGCTGCAGCTGGGTGAGGTGCGGGCCGCGGCCGAATTCGTCGACTGGTATGCGCCGAAGGTGTTCGCCTCGGGCAAGGTGCCCTGCTGCGTCGATGCGCGCGGCGCCGACCCGGTGGTCGAGAACGACAGCCACGGCCAGTACCTGTACATGGTGGCCGAGTTGTGGCGGCACACCCGGGACGCTGACCTGCTGGCGCGGCACTGGCCGACGATCACCCGTGTGGTCGGCTTCATGGAGCAGTTGCGCCAGAGCGAGCGCACCGCGGCCAATCAAACGCCAGCGCGGGCGCGTTTCTTCGGCTTGATGCCGCCGTCGATCAGCCACGAGGGCTATTCCGACAAGGCCGCCTACTCGTACTGGGACGACTTCTGGGCCCTGCGCGGCTACAAGGATGCCGTGCTGATGGCGCAGGCCACCGGCCACGCCGAGCAGGCGCGGCACTGGACTGCCTTGCGCGATGAATTCCAGCGCGAGCTGATGGCATCGATCGCCGCCACCGCTGCGCACTACAAGATGGACGTGATCGCCGGCGCCGCCGACCGCGGCGACTTCGACGCCACCTCCAGCACGATGGCACTGAATCCGGCGCAAGCCCAGGACGCCCTGCCGTCCGGCCTGCTCAACACCACTTTCGAGCGCTACTGGCAGAGCAGCCTGGCGCGGGCCCAGGGAACCCGCACTTCGCCCGACTACACGCCGTACGAACTGCGCGCCGTCGGTGCATTGGTCCGGCTGGCGCAGCCCGACCGAGCCCATGCGATGCTGGACTTCTTCTTTATGGACCAGCGCCCCCAGGGCTGGAACCAATGGGCCGAGGTCGTGCTGCCCGATGCTCGCGAGCCGCGCTTCCTTGGCGATATGCCCCATGCCTGGGTGTCGTCGGACTACATACGAAGCGCACTCGACCTGTTCGCCTACGAGCGCGAGGCCGAACACAGGTTGGTGCTGGGCGCCGGGCTGAAGCTCGACTGGTTGGAAGGCGCCGGTGTGGCGGTACAAGGTCTGTCCACCGCCTACGGCAAGCTGGACTACCGGCTCGCGCGCTCGGGCGCCGGCTGGCAACTCGACATCAATCCCGGCCTGCGTGGCCTGACCGGTGGCTACCGGCTCGCCTGGCCGGGTGCGGGCGCCCTGCCCAAGGCCAGCTTGCAGGGCCAGGACTTGCCCTGGCAGGGCCGCGAGCTGGCGTTGCCCGCCGATGCCACCCAAGTGCTGCTGACCCCGCGCTGAACCCTTCGAGAACCTCAAATGGCCTCCCTCTCCCTGCAAGACATCCGCAAGAGCTACACCGGCACCCCGGTGCTGCATGGCATCAGCCTGGACATCGCCGACGGCGAATTCGTCGTCTTCGTCGGTCCCTCGGGCTGCGGCAAATCGACGCTGCTGCGCTGCATCGCCGGCCTCGAAGACATCGATGGCGGCGCGCTGCTGATCAACGGCCAACGGATGAACGACACCCCCGCCGCGCAGCGCGGCCTGGCGATGGTGTTCCAGAGCTATGCCCTCTATCCACATATGACGGTGGCCGAGAACATGTCCTTCAGCCTGAAGCTGGCCGGCCTGCCCAAGGCGCAGATCGCCGCCCAGGTGCAGCAGGCCGCCGAGGTGCTGCAGATCACCCATCTGCTGGCGCGCAAGCCAGCGGCCCTGTCCGGCGGTCAGCGCCAGCGCGTGGCCATAGGCCGGGCCATCGTGCGCAAGCCGGGCGTGTTCCTCTTCGACGAACCGCTGTCGAATCTGGACGCCTCGCTGCGCGGCCAGATGCGGCTGGAACTGACCCGGCTGCACCATGAACTGAAGACGACGATGCTCTACGTCACGCACGACCAGGCCGAGGCAATGACACTGGCCAATCGCATCGTCGTGTTCAACAGCGGCCGTATCGAGCAGGTCGGTGTGCCGATGGACCTGTACCGCCGGCCGGTCAACCGCTTTGTCGCCGGCTTTCTCGGCTCGCCGCGCATCAATTTTCTGGACGGCCAGGTCGCCGCGGTCGATGCCCAGCAGCTGACGCTGGCCCTGGCCCAGGGCGTGCAGCTGCGCCTGCCCCGCGCACGTTGGGCCGACCGCCACCTGGCCCTTGGCGACACGCTGGGGCTGGGCATACGCCCGGAGAACCTGCTGCTGGTCAATGACGGCACGCCCAGCAGCCTGCCCGCGCAGGTCGAACTGGTCGAGCAGCTGGGCGATATCAGCCACGTCCATCTGCGCTGCGCCGCCGGAACGACGATGACGCTGCGCGCCAGCCCGGACACGCGACTGGCACTAGGCGCCCCGGTCTGGCTCCACCTGCCGCCCGAGCACTGCCTGCTGTTTGACGCGCAGGGCCAGGCCCTGCATTGAACCGAATGATGACGATGACCCACCTGGCCGCCCCCATGACCGTGACACGCCAGCCCGATGGCTCGGTGCTGCTCGCCAGCGCCTCGACGCTGCGCCTGCACCTGAATGCGAATGGCTCGCTGCGCAGCTTCACCTACGGCGAGCTGATGCTGAACCTGTTCCCCGGCAACGAGGTGGAGGGCGGGCCGTTCAATCTCTATCTGCGCCAGCAGCGTGGCGAAACCTGGGCCAGCACGCCGCTGCTGGGCCCGCTGAGTCCGTCAAGCCTGCATGTCGGGGCCGACCAGGTCAGCCTCAGCGGCCAGTGGGGCGACATCGCCTACACGCTTCGCCTGGTGCTGGCGGCTACCGCGCCGGCATGGTTCTGGCATGTCGAGCTGCACAGCACCGGCTCGAACGCCAGCACCGTCGATCTGCTGCTGGCACAAGACCTGGCCCTGAGCAGCTATGGCGCCGTGCGCCTGAACGAGTACTACGTCAGCCAGTATGTGGATCACAGCGCTTTGCAGCACCCGCGCCTGGGGTGGGTCGTCGCCTCGCGCCAGAACCAGGCGGTCGCGGGACGCCATCCCTGGTGCGTACAAGCCAGCCTGAATCGGGCGGTCAGCTACGGCACCGATGCCTTGCAGCTGCTGGGCCTGGCGCAGCGCGGCAACAGGCCTTGGCCCGGCCTCACCGAGGGCCTGCCCGGCACGCGGCTGCAACACGAGCATGGCATGGCCTTGCTGCAGGACGCGCCAGTGCGCCTCCCGGCCGGCGGCCGTGTGCAGCGCGGCTTCTTCGGCTGGCTGAGCACCGACCATGTCGAGGCGACCTCGGAGCAGGATCTGCGTCACGCCGATCAAGCCCTGGCACTGCCCGAGGCACAACCTGTGCCGATGGCCTTGGCCGCGCCCGGCACCAAGCCCGCACCGAGCCTGTTCAGCAGCGCGCCCTTGCTGGCCGCCCTGCCCTTGGGCGAAGCCGAGCTGCATGCGCTGCTGCCCGGAGGCTGGCGCGAGGCCGAGCGTGACGAGGCGGGCGCGTTGCTGTCTTTTTTCACCGCGGCACGCAGCCACGTCGTGCTGCCGGCCAAGGAGTTGACCGTGCTGCGCCCGCATGGCCACATCCTGCGCACCGGCCAGGCCCTGGTGCCCGACGAAGCGGCGCTGACCTCCACCGTCTGGATGGCCGGCGTGTTCCATTCGATGCTGACGCAGGGCCATGTCAGCTACAACCGCTTTCTGTCCACCACCCACGCCTATCTGGGCCTGTTCCGTTCGCAAGGTCTGCGCGTCTTTGTGGAGATCGAAGGCGCCTGGCGCCTGCTGGATCAGCCCTCGGTCTTCGAGATGCGACCCGAGGGCTGCCGCTGGTGGTATCGCCACGCCCAGGGGTTGATCGCAGTCGAGGCCACGGCCGCCACCGATCAGCATCAGCTGACCTTGAGCCTGCGCACCGTGGCGGGCGCGCCGCTGCGCTACCTGCTGAGCCTGCATGTGGCGCTGGACGGCGACGACGGCGCCCAGGCCGGACCGGTGAACTTCAGCCATCGGGACCAGACGGTACGCGTCACGCCGTCGATCGGCAGCGAGATGCACCAGCGTTTCGGCGAGGCCGGCTTCAGCCTGCAACTGCAGGGCGATGCCCGCTTCGCCCAGGTCGGCGGAGATGAGCTGCTGTTCGCCGATGGCCGCTCGCATGGCCAGCCCTTTCTGTGCTGCATCACCGAGCCCGTTGCGGAACTGCGCCTGCAGCTCAGCGCCGACCTGATCGCCAGCGAACGCCAGCCTGACGAAGATGACTGGCCGGCGATGTCGACCGAACTTCAGCTGCAAGCGCCCGGCGAGGCCGAGCAGGCGGGTGACATCGCCCGCCTGGCCGAGCTGGCACCCTGGCTGGCCCACAACGCGCTGATCCACTACCTGTCGCCGCGCGGGCTGGAGCAGTACTCCGGTGGCGGCTGGGGCACGCGCGACGTGACACAGGGCCCGGTCGAGATGATGCTGGCCCTGGGGCGCATGGCCCCGGTGCGCGACCTGCTGCTTCGCACCTTTGCGGCGCAGAACGAGGACGGCGACTGGCCGCAGTGGTTCATGTTCTTCCACCGCGAGCGCCATGTGCGCGCCGGCGACTCGCACGGCGACATCGTGTTCTGGCCGCTGCTGGCGCTGGGCCAGTACCTGCTGGCGTCGGGGGATGCCGGTCTGCTGGACCAGGTCCTCCCCTTCTACGCCGCGCCGGACACCATCGGCACCCAGGCCACCCTGCACGAACACCTGGCCCGCGCGCTCGCCGTGATCGCCGGCAGGCGCATCACAGGCACCCGCCTGGCCGCCTATGGCCATGGCGACTGGAATGACTCGCTACAGCCGGCCAACCCCGCGATGCGCGAGCGTCTGTGCAGTGCCTGGACGGTGACCCTTCACCACCAGACCTTGAGCACCCTTGCCGAGGCCTACGAGCGACTGGGCCGGCTGCCGCTGGCCAGGGTCTGGCGCACGGAAGCGACGGCTGTGTTGGCCGACTTCCAGCGCCTGCTGATCGTCGACGAGGTCCTGGCCGGTTTTGCCTACTTCGATGCCTCGGGCCGCATCGACTATCTGCTGCATCCGCGCGACGCCGACACCGGCCTGCACTACAGCGTGCTGGCCATGGTGCACGCCATCATCAACGAGATGTTCACCCCGGCCCAGGCGCGGCAACACCTGGTCCTGATAGGCAAGCATCTGCTGGGCCCGGATGGCGTACGCCTGTTCGATCGGGCCATGGCCTATCAGGGCGGCACCATGCGCTTCTTCCAGCGCGCCGAGAGTGCCAGCTTCTTCGGCCGCGAGATCGGCCAGATGTACACCCATGCCCATCTGCGCTATGCCGAAGGCCTGTGGCGGCTGGGCGAGGCCGAGGCCTTCTTCGAGGCGCTGTGCAAGATCAACCCGATCGGCCTGCGCCGGCATGTGCCGACCAGCACCCGCCGCCAGGCGAATTGCTACTTCTCCAGCTCCGACGCCAGTTTTGCCGACCGCTACGAGGCCCATGAGCACTACGACCGCATCGCCCTGGGCGAGATGGCGCTGGAGGGTGGCTGGCGCATCTACTCCAGCGGCCCGGGCATCGCCCTGGGTCTGATCCTGCGCTGCCTGTTGGGACTGCGCTGGGAGCACAGCCAGCTGGTGATCGACCCGGTGCTGCCACCGTCGCTCGATGGTCTGCGTGCTCAACTGCTGCTGGCCGGCCATCGCTTCGACGTGCGCTATCTTGTCGTCGGCAGCGGTGCAGGGCCGACCGCGCTGACCCTGAACGGCGCACCACTGGCCTTCAATCGCGGCGCCAATGCCTACCGCACGGGCGCCGCGCAGGTGGACATGGCCCGGCTGCAGAATCGGCTGCAGCCCGGCGTCAATGAGCTGGTCATACAGATCGGAGAAACCTGAATGCGCACACCCATCAACAAACGCTGGCTGGCCCTGCTCGGCTCGCTGCTGATCTGGGGCAGCGCCTCGGCAGTGGAGACCGGTTTCCTCGACCGCCGCATCAAGGTGCAGGGCACCGAGTACCGCTACCAGGTCTATGTGCCGTCCGGGTACAGCAAGGCCAAAGCCTGGCCGGTGATCGTGTTCCTGCACGGCTCGGGCGAGAGTGGGCGCGACGGCCTGGTGCAGACCGAGGTCGGCCTGGGCACGGCGCTGCGCCGCCAGGCCCAGCGCTACCCGGCGATCGCCATCTTTCCGCAAACTCCAAGCTCCTCTTCCGGCCACGCGCTGACCGCGACGATCTCGCTGGCCATGCTGGACCGCACGCAGGCCGAATTCAGGACCGACAAGTCGCGGGTCTATCTGACCGGCCTGTCGATGGGCGGCTCGGGAGCGATCTATCTGGCCGAGCGGCACCCCGATCGCTTTGCCGCCCTGGTCGCCGTTTGCGGCTGGGTCGCCACGCCGGGCAGCGAAATGGACCGCGTCGAGCGACAGCACATCGACCGCAGCCTGCTCGACGCGACCGCGCGCAAGCTCGCCAGGCTGCCGGTCTGGCTGTTCCATGGCGACGCCGACACCGCCGTGCCGGTGGAGCAGTCGCGCGAGTTGTTCGCCGCGCTGCAGCGGGCCGCCGCCCCTGCCCGATACACCGAGATCCCGGGCGGCAACCACAATGCCTGGGATACCGCCTACCAGGGAGAGGAGATGCCGGGCTGGCTGTTTGCACAGCGCAAATAACCCGACAATGCGCCAGCGGCACGCCCCCGGCCGTCTGGAGAGACATCGATGATGAAGTTGTTGGCCCCGGCAACGATACTGGCACTGGCCCTGGCATTGCAACCGGCATCGGCGCAGACCAAACCGCGCCGCCCGGCCGCCACCGCCGTCAAGCCCGTCGCGGTGCCAGCACCACCGGCCCCAGCGATCGTTGCGCCCGCCCCGCCGGTACCCGTGGTGGAGGCACCCACCGCCGTGCGCGAGCTCGGCGGCATCGAGGAGTACCGGCTGGCCAACGGCCTGCAGATCCTGCTCTTCCCCGACGAGGCCCAGAGCACTACCACCGTCAATATCACCTACCGCGTCGGCAGCCGGCACGAGGCGCCGGGCGAGTTCGGCATGGCCCATCTGCTGGAGCACCTGGTGTTCAAGGGCACGCCCAGCCATGCCGACATTCCGGGCGCCTTTGCCCAGCGTGGCATGCGCTGGAACGGCACCACCACGGTGGACCGCACGAACTACTTCGCCAGCTTCAATGCCGGCGACGAGACGCTGGCCTTCGCCCTCGCGCCGGAGGCCGACCGGATGGTCAACAGCCATATCGCCAAGGCCGATCTGGACAAGGAAATGAGCGTCGTGCGCAACGAGTTCGAGCGCGGCGAGAACAATCCCTTTCAGGTGCTGAACCAGCGCGTGCGCTCGGTGGCCTATGACTGGCACCCCTATGCCCACGCCACCATAGGCCCGCTCAGCGACATCGAGAACGTGCCGATCGAGAAGCTGCAGGCCTTCTACAAACGCCACTACCGGCCCGACAACGCCACCCTGCTGGTGGCGGGTCGCTTCGACAAGGCGCAGACCTTGACGCTGATCGCCAAGACCTTCGGCCCCCTGCCCAAGCCGCAGATGGACATCCCCCAGCCCTACACCGTGGAACCGACACAGGACGGCGAGCGCAGCGTGGTGGTGCGCCGCATCGGCGGCCAGCCGCTGCTGCTGGCCCACTACCATGTGCCGGCCATCGCCCATGGTGACTCGGCGGCCCTGCTGGTCTATGGTTTGATGATGTCGCTGCAGCCCAGCGGCCAGCTCTACAAGGAGCTGGTCGAGAGCAAGTTGGCGGTGGCCACCGGCTTGAGTGGCCTGGGCGGCATGGATCCTGGCAGCGCGATGGCCTTTGCGGTGCTGACTCAGGACGCCGACATGGCCAAGGTCGAGGCCAGGCTGCTGGACCTGGTCGAGGGCCGCGCCACGCGCCCCTTCACCGAGGCCGAGCTGGCCCGCGTGCGCGAGCTGGCCCTGGTGTCGTATCGCCAGCAGATGAAGAACCCGGAGGCATTGATACAGCAGATCTCCAGCCTGATCGGCTCCGGTGACTGGCGCCTGATGTTCCAGCTGATGGAAGACATTCCCCGCGTCCGCCTGGCCGATGTGGAGCGCGTGCGCCTGGCCTATTTCCGCGCCGCCAACCGGACCTCGGGCCGCTATGTGCCGGCCACCGCCGTCGAGCGGGTCGAGATTCCGGCCGCCCCACCGCTGGACCAACGCCTGGCCGATCTGAAAGGCCCGCCCACGGTGGAGGAGGGGGAGCGCTTCGACCCGACGCCCGCGCATCTGGAAGCGCGCATGCAGCGCAGCGTGCTGTCCAGCGGCATCACCCTGCATACACTGCGCAAGCAGACCCGTGGCAACACAGTGCAACTGAGGATGCAGCTGCGCTGGGGCGAGCGCAACACCACCTACGCGCGCCGCGGCACCGACCTGATCGGCCCCCTGCTGCCTGAGGGCAGCCGGGGCTATGGCAAGCAACAGCTGCAGGACGCGCTGATCAAGCTCAATGCCCATCTGCAGATCAGCAGCGGCGACCAGGGTGCGACGATGGCACTGACCGCCGAGAAGGACAGCCTGCTGCCGGCGCTGAAGATTGCCGCGAATCTGCTGCAGCAGCCGCTGCTGCCGCCTGAGGCCTTCGAGCGCATGCAACGCGCCGCCATCGCCGGTCTGCAGGCCTCGCGCAGCGAGCCCGAGACCCTGCGTGCCGAGGCGGTGCGCGCGCACTACAACGCCGCCCGCGGCGTGCAGCCAGGCCACCCGGACTACCTGCGCAGCCATGACGAGCGCCTGCAGGCGATACAGGCCATGAAGCTGGACGATCTGCTCGGTTTCCACGCCGAGTACTGGTCGGCCAACGAGGCCACGGTGACCGTCGTCGGCACTCTGCCCGAAGGACTGGATTCCAGCATAGAGCAGCTGTTCGGCGCCTGGAAGAAGGCGGCGGCGCCCCGCTATGTGCGCCATGAGCCGGTCTTCCGCGCCATTCCACCGGCGCGGTTCGATGCCGCGGCGCCAGACAAGGCCAATGCCGTGCTGCGCTTCCAGACGTCGCTGAAGCTGGGCCAGCGGGACGCCGACTACGCCGCCATGGCGGTGGCCGTTCATGTGTTCGGCGGAGGTGCGCTGGAGAGCCGGCTGTCCACCCGGGTGCGGCAGCAGGAGGGGCTGAGCTACGGCATCTCCGCCTCGCTGGGCGCGCCCTATTTTGGCGACGAGGCCGCGCTGACCATCAACGCCAGCTGTGCCCCGGCCAACCGCGAGCGTGTCATCTCCCTGGTTCAGGAAGAGTTGCGCCGCATGGGCGAGCAGGCCATCAGAGAGGCGGAACTGATGCGCGCCAAGACCGACATCCTGGAGGGCCGCAAGCAGTCACGGGCCAGCGATGCCCAGTTGGCCGGCGGCTTGCTGACCCTGGTCGAGCGCGGCGAGAACTGGGCCCAGGCGCAGGCGCGCGACGACGAGTTGCTGGCGCTGAACGCAGATCAGGTGCAGGCCGCCTGGCGGCGCTTGATCAAGCCCGACGGCTTTGTCATCAGCACCGCAGGGGACTTCAAGACCAGGCCGTAGCCCTTGCGGGTTGGGCCCTGGCGCCTGCAGGCGACTGGGCCGACCCCAACTGACTGAGCCCTCAGCGCCGCCAAGCCGCATCGGGCCGCCAGTTGGCGGCCCAGGCAGGGAAGTCGGCGGCCGGCATCGGGCTGGCAATGCCATAGCCCTGGGCCAGCTCGCAGCCCAGCGAGAGCAGCATCTCGCCATGCGCCACCGTCTCCACGCCCTCGGCGATCACCTGGCGGCGGAAGGCCGAGGCCAGGCCGACAACGCCGCGGATGATGGCCAGGTCGTCGGCATCTTCCAGCATGTCGCGTACAAAGCTCTGGTCAATCTTCAGCACTTCGGCCGGCAGGCGTTTCAGATAGGTCAGCGAGGAGTAGCCGGTGCCGAAGTCGTCCAGCGCAAAGCTGACGCCGACGGCGCGGCAGGCCATCATCACCTGCGAGACCTGGGCAATGTCCTCCATCGCGCTGGTCTCCAGAATCTCCAGCTCCAGCCGCCCCGGCTGCACCTCGGGATGGGTGGCGAGCAGCTCGGCCAGCCGCTCGGAGAAATTCTCCTGCTGCAATTGGCGCGCCGAGATATTGACGCTGACCGGCAGATCCAACCCGCTCTCTCGCCAGGCAATCATCTGGCGCAGCGCCGTCGCTATCACCCACTCGCCGATCTTGACGCTGATGTCGTGGTCTTCGGTGACCGGCAGAAAGGCCGCCGGCGATAGCAGGCCGCGCTCAGGGTGCTGCCAGCGTATCAAGGCCTCGGCGCCAATCACCGCGCCGCTGCGCATATTCACCTTGGGCTGGTAGAACAGCACGAACTCGCGCCGCTCCAGCGCCTGGGCGATGTGCTCCAGGCTTTCGCGCTGGGTCTTCACTGCCTCGTCATGGGCCACGTCGAACAGGTGGTAGCGATTCTTGCCGGCCTGTTTGGCCACATACATGGCCTGGTCTGCATGGCGCATCAGCTGGTCAGCGTCGGCGGCGTCCTGCGGATAGACGGTCACGCCGATGCTGGCCGAGACCTGCAGCACCGACTCGCCCACGGTCAGCGGTGAGGCGGCGGCCTGCAGCAGTCGCTCCAGCACCGGCTCGCAATCCTGCGGCCGCTCCAGATCCACCAGCACGGCCACGAATTCGTCGCCGCCGATACGCGACAGCGTGTCGCCCTCGCGCAGCGCCGCCCGCATGCGCTGGGCCAGCGTGATCAGCAGCTGATCGCCGACATCGTGGCCATGCCTGTCGTTGACGGCCTTGAAGCCGTCGAGATCGAGGAAGGCCACCGCCAGCGACTCGTTGCGGCGCTGGCTCTGCGCCATTGCCTGCTGCAGGCGGTCCGCCAGCAACACTCGGTTGGGTTGACTCGTCAGCGCGTCGTAGTGGGCGATGTGCTCGAGCTGGCGCTGGTGCTCCTTCATCGGCGTGATGTCGGTGAACAGCGAGACATAGTTCTGCGTCCTGCCCTCGGCATCGCGCACCGCGCTGATGGTGATCATCTGCGCATAGACGTCACCGTTCTTGCGCCGGTTCCAGATCTCGCCGTCCCAGTAGCCATTGCCGGTGAGGTCGCGCCACATCGAGGCATAGAACTCAGGCCCGTGGCGCCCGGACTTGAGCACGCGCAGGTTCTGGCCCAGCGCCTCCTCGCGGCTGAATCCGGTGATGTGGGTGAAGGTGTTGTTGACCTCGATCAACGTGCCGGTAGCATCGGTGATGGCAATGCCCTCGCGTGCATGGGTGAACACGCTGGCGGCCAGCTGCAGCCGCATGTCGGCGCGGGTGCGGTCGATGGCCAGGGCGGCCAGCCGGGCCTCGTCCTCGATCAGTTGCAGGTCGGCCGGCGTTGGTGTGCTCTGCTGCCGGTGATAGACCGCGAAGGTGCCCAGCACCCTGCCCTGGGCCGACAGGATGGGCTGCGACCAGCAGGCACCAAGGCCGGCCCGGCGGGCAAGCTCCAGGAAGGGCAGCATGTCGGGGTGGCTGGCGATGTCGTCCACCACCACGCGCTGCCCGGTGAAGGCGGCCGTGCCGCAGGCGCCCACCGAGGGCCCGATGGCCAGGCCGTCGATGGCTTGGTTGAAGTAGTCGGGCAGGCTGGGCGCCGCGCCCTGACGCAGGTGCTGACCGTCGTCGTCAAGCAGCAAGATGCTGCACAGCTTGCTCGGATCCAGCGCCTCGACCTCGCGCACGATCAGGCCCAGCACCGCACTCAGGGGGGCCTTCTCGCTGAGCAGCTGCAGCACGCGCTGGTGATGCTGCTCGCGCTGCTGGGCGCGACGGCTCTCGGTGATGTCGGCGATGACCCCGACCAGGCCCAACTCCTCGCCAGTGGAGGTCAGGAAGTGCTGTCCGGTCAGATGTCCCCAGAAGGAGCTCTGATCGCCGCGCAGATAGCGGCGCTCCAGATCGACCGAGCTCAGGCGGTTCGTCAGCATGGCACTCATGTTCCGCCCCGCCACAGCCTGCTCGGACGGGTGGACCAGGTCGACATACGCCTTGCCGATCAGCGACGCCTGTGGCAGGCCGAACATCTCTGCCATGCGCCGGTTGGCGTGGGTGATGCGGCCGCTCATGTCAACCAGGTAGATGGCCACGCTGGAGGTGTCCATGATCCGCTTGAGCAGGGCCTCGCGGCCGGCCAGTTCTTCGCTGGCGCGGGCCAGGTCCTGCTCCGCGCGTTTGCGCTCGGTGATGTCGGTGGCAATGGCAATCACGCCCACGGGCTCGTTGCCAGCGCCCAGCAGCTTGACCCGGGTGACCTCGACCAGATGGGGCCGGCCATCGACGAAGTTCAGCGTCTCCTGCGAGCGGTGCGCACCCGGCTGTGCCAGGCACTCGGCATCGGCGCGCTGCCGCGCGGCAGCCAGCTCCTCGCCGAGCAGCTCGGGCAGATGCCGGCAGCTCAGGAAGCGCTCCTCGGCAATGCCGATCGAATCGCAGATGGTCTTGTTGACGAAGCGGTAGCGACCATCGACGCCCACCAGCCAGATACCCACCGGTGCGTAGTTGAGGATGGCGTGCAGCTTGGCCTCGGCGGCCTGCACCTCGGTCACCTGGGCGTCAAGCTGCATCGTCATGGATCTGAAGCTGCGCGCCAGATCGCCGACCTCGTCGTCACGCTCGACCGGCAGCGCAGCTATGGGCCGGCCCAGTGCGTGCAGGCCCACGGTATGGGCCATCAGATTCAGCGGCTTGGCCAGTACCCGCGCCAGCACCAGCGCCACGACGGAGGCCAGCGCAATGAACAGCAGGGTCAGCTGGACCACGCCCAGGCCCAGGGTCTTGCTCTGCGCCAGCACATTCTCCAGCGGTGTGTACAGGCCAAGCACGACGAAACGCTGCTCGACCAGCAGGCCAAAGGGCACACGCACAAAGGCCGCCAGCGAGGGCTGGCCCAACACCGTGGCATCGGCGGACTCCAGCATCACATGCTGGCTGCGCCCCTCCAGCACGGGCAGGGTATCGGGCAACTCGTCCTGGATCAGGAACTGGCGGCCGGTCTCGAAACCGAAGGTCTTGGCCGCGTCGGGGTGGATCAGATAGTCACCACGCTTGTTGGTCAGCAGCAGCTTCAGGTCCTGCGGCAGGTCCGCCCGTATCAGGTCGAACAGATCACCCAGGTCCACATCGATGACGACCACGCCGAAGATCACGCCCGCCAGCGAATGCACCGGAGCGGCGATGCGGATGGTGGGTTTGCCGAAGCCGTGGTGCGCGCCCTGCTCCTGGTTCAGGCCGATCTGCGACACATAGAACTGGCCAGACGGCAGGCGCAGTGTCTCGAAGAAGTACGGTTGATGGCTCTTCTCCTGCAGCGCCGCGCCGCCGACGACCAGGCTGCCGGTGACGCTGTCATTGGCACGGTCCACCCGTATCAGCTCGCGGCCATGGTCGGCAGCGCCGATCAGCCGCACCTGTGAATACTCCGGGCGCGAGGACAGCAGGCCGGTGAAGATGGCGGCCAGCACCCTGCCCTGTTCCTGCTGCGCCTGCCGCGGCCCGCTGGCATTCGCCAGTTGCTGCACCTGGGGCAACAGGGCCACAAACCGCACATCGTCGGAGATGTGCGACAGCGTGCCGTTGAAACGCTGGGCCAGCACCTGGGTGGCGGTGAGCAACTTGTCCTGCGAGGACTTGATCAGCAGGTCGCGGCTGCGGTCATAGATGTAGTAGCCGGTCAGCGCCGTGGACAGCGCGCCGAGCAAGGCCAGCCAGAACCCGAGCTTGATGCCTACGCTGAAACGCATCTAGAAATTCTCGACCCGTTCGCCGGACAGTATCCTGTCCCACAGCAACTTGCGCCGCGCCGGATCCTCGATCGGTTCCAGCCAGATGATCTTGTCGCCGGGCGGGCTGTCGGCAAAAGGGGTCACCGTGTTGGCCAGGCCATGCACCACGCTGAGACGCTCGCTGACGGCGCGCTCCAGGGTGTAGTTGATCCATTGCTGGGCCAGTGCCGGATTCCTCGCGCCCCTGGACAGGGCCCAGCAATCCAGCCAGGCCAGCGCCCCCTCGCGCGGGATCACATAGCCGATGTCGGCGCCGGCATCCTGCAGGGCCCGCACCTGCTGGGTGCCGTAGTTGGCGAACACCAGGGCCACCTCATGACGCTTGAACCATTCGACCACCTCGTCGGCGGTGGCGTAATAGGTCAGCACATTGCGCCGCAGTTGCACCAGGCGCCTCGCGGCCTCGTTCAGTTGGGCGGGTGAGAGCTGGAACGGGTTCTTCACCCCCATCACCATGCCGGCCAGCGTGAAGTTGTGGTTGCTGGTATTGAAGGCCAGCACACGGCCCCGGTACTCGGGCGCCCACATCGCGGCGAACGAGGTCGGCGGTGTCTTCACCAGCTTGCGGTTGTAGATCAGCCCCATCTCCGAGTAGGTATAGGGCACCGCATAGGTCTTGCCGTCGCGCACCAGGCCGGCGATGTCGGCATAGCGGCGAAAGCGCGGGAGCTGCCGGGCGTTGTTTGTGATCGCGGCCATGCTGATGGGCACGCTGAGGTCTTCGGCGATGTAGCGCTGCAGTTCGGCCGTGTTGACGGCGAACACATCGAAATCCTGGCCCTTCTTGTTGACCAGCTTGTTCCACAAATCGTCGTCGGAGCTGGCGTAGGTGACCTCGACCTTGGCCCCGGTGCGCTTCTCGAACGCGGCCACCACCTCGGCATCGGCATAGCCGTCCCAGGTGAGCACGCGCAGCACCTCCTTGGCCGCAGCCAGCCCGGGCAGCACCAGCAAAGCCAGGAAAATCAATCGCAGAAGGGATACGAGGCTTCGACTCATCGCAACATGATGAATCTTTAAGCTGACGCCAGCCCCAATCACTTCCGCGAACAAAGTCGCACTCCGGCCGGAAACGGCTGGAGTGCGCCCACTAAGAAGCGGTCGGATGCAGGGGCGCGACGTCCTGATCAATGGCGCCGAAGATGCTCATGCCGTCGGCACCCTTCATCTCGATGCGTATGGTGTCACCGAACTTCATGAACTCGGTCTTGGGCTCGCCCGATTCGATCGTCTCGATCGCCCGCTTCTCGGCGATGCAGCCGTAACCGCGCGACCCCACCTTGTTGCTGACCGTGCCCGAACCGACGATGGAGCCGGCGCGCACCTGGCGCGTCTTGGCCATGTGCGCGATCAGCTGACCAAAGTGGAACGTCATCTCCTCGCCGGCATCGCACAGACCCACGCGCTGGCCGTTCCACATGCTTTGCAGCTTCAGGTGCACGCGCCCACCAGACCAGGCGGAGCCCAGCTCGTCGGGGGTCACGGCGACCGGGCTGAAGGCCGTGGCCGGCTTGCTCTGGAAAAAGCCGAAGCCCTTGGCCAGCTCGCCCGGGATCAGATTGCGCAGGCTCCAGTCATTGGCCAGCATCAGCAGACGCACCCCCTCCAGCGCCTGCTGCGGCGCCGTGCCCATGGCGACGTCACCTGTGATCACCGCCAGCTCGGCCTCGAAATCGATGCCCCAGGCCTCGCTGACGAAGCGGGCGTCGTCGCAGGGGCCCAGGAAGTCGTCGCTGCCGCCCTGGTACATCAGCGGATCGGTGTAGAACGATGCGGGCACCTCAGCGCCGCGCGCCTTGCGCACCAGCTCCACATGGTTGATGAACGCCGAGCCGTCGGCCCACTGGTAGGCACGCGGCAGCGGCGCCATGCACAGCTTCGGGTCGAAGTTGAAGGCATGGCGGGCCTTGCCGTGGTTCAGATTGACGTAGATGTCATCGAGCTGGGGTGACATGAAATTCCAGTCGTCCAGCACCTGTTGCAGTCGGGTTGCCACACCATTGGCATAGTGGGCGGTGCTCAGGTCCTTGGACACGACGACCAGTTGGCCGTCGCGCGAGCCGTCTTTGTAGGTGGCGAGTTTCATCTTGAGGGGGATGGTGCGGGTTGAACGCGAATGGCAGCATTGTCCGATGACTTGGCTCCCGCTCTCACCGAACCCACCAGGATCGCCACGCCGGCGCCGCGTCTGGCTGGGCGCCGGGGTGCTGGCCTTGGGCCTGCATGGCGTGCTCCTGATGGCACTGCGAACGCCCGGCGACAGGGCGGCCTCCAGGGCCGCGGCGGTGATCGCGGTCCAGGTGGCGCCGCGTCCTCTCGCGGCGCCCCGGTCAACTCCTGAGCCAAGGCCCGCTATCGAGGCGGCGCCCGTGCCTGCCCCGCCTCGCCCGGTGCGGGTCAAGGTTCAGGCGCCTGCTGCGCCGGTCGAGGTGCCAGCGGCCATCGCGCAAGCAGTGCCCAACTACAGCACGCGGTTCGCGCCGGCGGCGCTGCTCAGCTATGAGCTCAGGCGCGGCCCGGCACTGGGCCAGGCCCTGCTGAGCTGGCGCCCGTCGCCAGAGGGTTACGAGGCCCGGCTGGAGCGCTGGCTGGACGACCGCCCGCTGCCCAGCTGGCTCAGCCACGGCGGCATCGACCGCGCCGGACTGGCCCCATTGCGCCAGACCGACGAGCGCGGCGGCCGCGCAAGGCGCGCCACCAACTTCCAGCGTGACGCCGGCAAGATCAGCTTCTCCGGCTCCAGTCTGGAGCTGCCACTGCCCGACGGCGCACAAGACCGGCTCAGCTGGATGCTGCAGCTTGCGGCCATCGTCGCCGCCGATCCGCAGGCCTTCGCACCGGGCCAGCCGTTGGTGTTGCCGGTGGCGGCCCGGCAAGGCCAGTTGCAGAGCTGGCGCTTCATTGTCCAGGCCCCGCAAACACTGGATCTGCCGATCGGCCGGGTCGAATCTGCGGTGTTTCTGCAACGGCTGCCCGAGGGCCCCTACGAGCCGCAGATCGATATCTGGCTCGATCCACAGCGCCACTTTCTGCCGGTTCGCCTGCGCTGGAGCCGGGACAACGGCGACCAGGCGCTGGAAATGAGCTTGAACAAAGAGCTGAGCACACCGTGAACTTGTGGACACAACCCCCTCAAGCCGAGGGTGGCGCCGGCCGAAGAAACTGTCACGCTGAGAGCGTTGATGCTTCTCCGGACCGATGGCGGCCCAGGCAGGTTGAAATACCTGCCAATGGCCACAGTTAGCTGCAAAGGAGTACCCACATGCAAATGCTCTACAACTCGGACAGCTTTGTGGTCGTGCAATTCGACGTGCCGGTGCCCAGCAACCCAAAACTGCACTCTGGCGACGAATCCCTGAGCCGAGGCGGCTACGAAATCGTCGACAAGTTCGCCCGCAAGGAAATCTTCATCGAAGGCGCGCTGGCCGAAAGCTTCAAGCTGGGCGTGCAGGCGCTGATCGAAGGCGACCCGTCCGAAGAAGAGATCGATGACTACATCGAGACCTATGCGTCGATGAGTCAGCATCCCGTCGTGATGCATTGAGGGCTGGACCTTGAGATCCGTGCGGAGCACGGCCGAAAGCTCTGAGCCCGCGCTCAAATCAGCACCTGCGTGCTGATTTGAGGCTGGCGAAGGCCCAGGCGCCTGCAAGCGACTGGGCTGGCCCCAACTGACTGGATAGGGCCTAGGCACGGAGCCTGCGCTTTAAGTCACGCCCCAGGGCTTGCCCTGCGCCGCCGCCTGATCCAAGATGGGGCATCCCTGTGAGGAGCTGCCCATGGCCAAGCGTCTGTCAGACGCGCACCTGCTGCCTTCGCCCGGCCTCAAAGAGGCCCCGGTGCTGGATCGCATGTGCTCGCAGTTCGTCCTCACGCTGACGCTCAAGCATGCCGCCCGCTTCAACCTCAGGCGCGATTGCACCGGACTGCTCTCCTTCGTCGGCCGGCATCTGGTATGGCCGGCCAGCGTCCTGAGCCGCGTGCGCGGCTTTCTCGCCCAACGCTGCAAGGCCAACGAGGCCTGGCGCGACCACGAGTCGCTCAGTGACGAAGCCTTTCTGAAACGCTACGGCGTCTGGCACGGGCCCTATGAAGAGGGTTCCCTCTTCTTCTACATCGACGAATACATCAAGGACGCGCCCAAGGACCTGCTGTCCGTGCTGGGCACAACCTGCGAATGGCTGGAACGCCAGCTCAAAAAAGAATCGACCCTGGTCGAGAAGAACATCGATGCCCTGGCCGATCTGCTGCAGCTGAACCCGGCCGAGCGCGCGTTGCTGCTCTACGGCACCCTGGCCCGCTACCAGCGTGAGCTGCGCGGCCTGCTGGTCGAATTCAAGGTCAACAACGCCCAGGAGGCCTTTGCTGCCATCGCCGCGGTGGCTGGCGTCAACGAGCAGGAGGTGGCCGAGGCGCTGCGTGCCGGCTCGCGGCTGGAGCGCATCGGCATGGTCGAGAACCTGATCTCGGAGCACAACATCACCGACCTGGCCGACCTGATGAAGGTCAGCGAGCAACTGCCGCCGGTGCTGATGCGCGAGTACCAGGGTCCGTCCGATCTGATGGCCGTGTTCACCCGGCCGGCCACCAAGAGCGAGCTGGCGCCGGGCGACTTCCATTTCGTCAGCGAGGACCTCGGCGTGCTGACGGCCCTGCTCAGCAATGCCGTCGAGCGCAAGGCGTCGCGCGTCAACGTGCTGCTCTACGGCCCGCCGGGCACCGGCAAGACCGAGCTGGCCAAGGTGGCGGCGCAAACTGCGGGCCTCGACCTGTACGAAGTCGAATACGCCGACCGCGACGGCAACTCGCTGACCGGCCGCGACCGCTACCGCTCGCTGCAGATCAGCCAGGTGTTTCTCAAGGGGGGCCACAAGGTCGCGCTGCTGTTCGACGAGGTCGAGGATGTGTTCCCGCCGCTGTCCAGCGACACCGCCCAGCTGATCGCGAGGCTCGACTCCTCGGGCGAGGCAGCGCCCTCGAGCAGCGTCAGCGGCAAGGCCTGGGTGAACCAGATCCTGGAGACGAATCCGGTGCCGGTGATCTGGGTCACCAACCGGATCGAGCAGATCGACCCGGCTTTCCGGCGCCGTTTCCAGTACCACCTGGAGCTCAAGTCGCCGCCGCCCGGTGCCCGGCTGGCCCTGGTGAATCGAGCCCTTCATGGCGTGGAAGTTAGCGCAGGCTTTCAAGAAAAACTCTGCGAACGCAGAGGCCTGACGCCGGCGCAAATTCGCACGGCGGTGCGGTTTGCGCAGCTGGCGGGGTCCCCGGGCGCCGATCGGGCGGTCGAGTCGCTGATCGAGCGCCAGCTGCAGAACGCCGACAAGGCGCTGGGCCATGATGCCCGCGAGAAGGGCGCCAGGCCGGTGGTCACCCGCTACGACCTGAGCCTGCTGAACACCGAATCGCGCTTCGCGATCGCACGCGTCGTCGAGGCGTTGAAGCGCCGCGGCGCCGGCTGCCTGTGCCTCTTCGGCCCGCCCGGAAGCGGCAAGACCGCCCTGGCCGAGCACATCGCCCAGGCGCTGCAAAAGCCGCTGATGATCCGCCAGGCCAGCGACCTCGCCAGCAAATTCGTCGGCGAGACCGAACAGAATATGGCGCGCATGTTCGACGCCGCGGCCAACGAGGACGCCGTGCTGCTGCTCGATGAGGCCGACAGCTTCCTGCGCAGCCGCCGCCTGGCCGAGCGCAGCTACGAACTCAGCGAGGTCAACGAGATGCTGCAGGGCATGGAGCGCTTTCCCGGCATCTTCATCTGCACGACCAATCTGTTCGAGGAGCTGGACGAGGCCGCACTGCGCCGCTTCACCTTCAAGATCCGCTTCAAGGCGCTGATGCCCGAGCAACGCGAGCGCATGTTCGTGGCCGAAGCACTCGACGGCATGGCCGCCTCGCTGAATCAAGAGCAGCGCCAGCGCCTGGCCGAGCTGGACGAGCTGACGCCAGGCGACTTTGCCAACGTCAAGCGCCAGGTGGACATCCTCGGCGAGACCTTCGAGCCTGACGAGTTCCTGTCTCAGCTGGAGGCCGAGCACCGCGTCAAACCCGAGGTGCGGCAACGGCGGTCCATCGGGTTCAAGCAGTAGCGTGTCGGTCCCGGATTGCATCCGGGCTACGTGAATTCTGTAGCCCGGATGCAATCCGGGACAGCAGCGCCCGCCTGCCGCTAGCATTGCCGGCATGAGCCCAACCCCCCGCCTCCTGCCCATTCTCCTGGCCGCCCTGCTGGCCGGCACCGCCCATGCCGCCGAGCTGAAGCTGCGCCTGCTGCAGACCAGCGACCTGCACATGAATCTGCTCAACTACGACTACTACCAGGACAAGGCGACCGACGAGTACGGCCTGGCCAAGACCGTCAGCCTGATCAAGGCAGCCCGGGCCGAGGCACGCAACAGTCTCTTGTTCGACAACGGCGACCTGCTCCAGGGCAGCCCTCTGGGCGACGTGGTGGCCAAGGTCAAGCCGCTGAAGGCTGGCGAGGTGCACCCGGCCTACAAGGTCTTGAACCTGCTGGAGGTCGATGCAGCCAATATCGGCAACCACGAATTCAACTACGGACTGCCTTTCCTGCGTCAGGCGATTGCCGGCGCCAAGTTTCCCTATGTCAGCGCCAATGTGATGCTGGCCGATGCACCGCAGCGTCATGCCTTCACACCCTATGCGGTCCTGGAGCGCCGCTTCACCGACGAGGCCGGCCAGCCGCACGCCCTGAAGATCGGGGTGATCGGCTTCGTGCCGCCGCAGATCATGACCTGGGACAAGCAGAACCTCGACGGCAAGGTCGTGGCCCGTGACATCGTCGAGACCGCCCGCCGATTGGTGCCCGAGCTTCGCGCCAAGGGTGCCCAGCTGGTGGTGGCCATCGCGCACAGCGGCCTGGAGAAAACCGACCCGGGAACGCTGGCCGAGAACGCCGCCGTGCAGCTGGCTCAGGTGCAGGGCATAGACGCGCTGCTGCTGGGCCATGCCCATGCCGAGTTTCCGGGCAAGGACTTTGCCGGCTACCCCGGCGTCGATCTGGCCAGGGGCAGCATCCACGGCGTGCCGGCGGTGATGCCGGGCCGCTGGGGTGACCATCTGGGCGTGATCGATCTACGCCTGGACAACGCCTCGGGCGCCTGGAAGGTGGTGGACAGCCGGGCCGAGGTCAGGCCGATCTATCAACGCGCCACGCGCCGCGCGCTGGTCGAGGCGGACCCGCTGGTGGCCACGGCCATCGCCGCCGAGCATGCCGACACGCTGGCCTATGTGCGCGGCGCGGTGGCGCAAAGCCTGGCACCCATCCACAGCTATTTCGCGCTGGTCATGGACGACCCCTCGGTGCAGGTGGTGTCGCAGGCGCAGCTGGCCTATATGGCCCGTGCGGTGCAGGGCACGGCCTATGAGATGCTGCCGCTGCTGTCGGCCTCGGCGCCGTTCAAATCGGGAGGGCGCCAGGGCTGGAACAGCTACACCGACATACCGGCCGGCACGATCGCGATCAAGAACGTGGCCGATCTCTATGTCTATCCGAACACCATCAAGGCGATGAAGCTGACGGGCGTCGAGGTGCGTGAATGGTTGGAAATGGCGGCCGGCAACTTCCGCCTGATCGACCCCAGGGGCGCGCCCGAGCAGGACCTGCTGGAACCGACCTTCCGCGCCTACAACTTCGACACGCTGGATGGCCTGAGCTACCAGATCGACGTCACCCAAGCGGCGCGCTACGACGCCGATGGCCAGCGACTGACGGGCGGCGGGCGGCGCATAGTGAACCTGCGCCATCAGGGCAAGCCGGTGGCTGACGAAGCCGAGTTCCTGGTCGTGACCAACAATTACCGGGCCAATGGCGGCGGCAACTTCCCTGGCCTCAATGCCGGCAAGATCGTGGTTGACGCCCCTGAAGAGAACCGTGAGGCGGTGGCCCAGTACCTGGCCGGCGTCAAGCGCTTCAACCCGACGGCCGATGGCAACTGGCGGGTGCTGCCGGTACCGGGCGTGAAGCTGCGCTTCCTGTCGGGTGCGGGCGGCATGGCCCACCTGGTGGCCACGCCGAGGGTGAAGCTGGTGAAGGACAACAGCGACGGATCGGCGCTGTACGAACTCGTTGACTAGGCGGACTCGATGATGGTCTGCACCAAGGCCGCCACTCTGGGGCCCATGTTCAGCGGCACCAGGCGCAGCTGCGGGTGCTGGCGGGCGAAGACGCGGAACAGCTCGTCGACAAAGGCGTGGCCGACATCGTTGACGCCCTCGAAATCGAGATCGGCCCGCTTGAACTGCTGCAGCCGGGCGCCCACGCGCTTGGCCTGCGAGCGCGACTCCAGGCCCGAGTGGCCTTCCAGCAGCAGCTTCAGCGGCACCAGCGTGCGTTCGAAGTCATAGCCCTTGCCATCGACACTGAAGCGGCGCAGCACCTCATCGACGCTGCGCCGTGACTCCAGCCCGAAGGCCACGAACACCGAAGTGCCCGAGCGGCAGACTGGCCGACCACGCTGCCACAGCCCCTCTTCCCACTCGCGGTGCTGGTAGGCGGTCTCGTTGGCATGCAGGTCGAACACATCGGCCATCTTGGCGGTGAAGAACAGGCCGCGGCCGGTGTGGCGGTCGGGCTGGCTGGTCAGCTTGCCCTTGCTCAACTCCAGCATCGCCATGGCCGGATCGTCGATCTTGAAGACCTCGTTGATCTTGTTGAACACGCCCCGGCCATCGTCCGACACCAGCAGCTGCAGATGGCTGCCGGTCTGGCGCATCGACACCGTCACGCTGGTGCCCTCGCTGTGGTCCACGGCGTTGTTCAAAAGCTCGGTGAAGGCATGCTGGGCGAGGCGGAACACCTCGTCGGACAGTGCGAAGTGCGGCGCGAAGTCGCGGGCCCAGGGCACGTCTTCGTCCAGGCCCTCCAGCGGATAGCGGCGCACGACCTGGCGCAGGAGGCCGGGCTCGTAAATGGGCTTGCGCGGCGTGCCCTTGCGCACCAGCCATTGCAGCTCGATCAGGCGCTTCAGGGTCTTCTGCGCGGTGGCGCGCGTCACGCCCTGGCGCTCGGCCACCTGGGTGGCCAGGTCGCCCGGAAACTGCTGCACCGCCACCGTGATCCACTGGGTGACGGCGGCCAAATCTACACGTGCCATGACTGGAGTCCCTGCTTTGATTCGCGGGGCAGTTTGGCACGCCCTCAGCGAGACAGATATTCAGTAATACCCGCCAAATCCGGCCAGATCAGCTGTCAAACACGGTGGCCAGCGAGCGGAAGCCCTTGATTTCGAGCGGATTGCCGAACGGGTCGAGCAGGAACATCGTCCACTGCTCGCCGGTCTGGCCCTCGAAACGCGCCTGCGGCGGCATCACGAATTCGGTGCCGGCGGCCTGCAGTCGCTCGGCCAGTGCCTGCCATTCGGGCAGTTCCAGCACCACGCCCAGATGCGGCATGGGCACCAGATGGCCACCGACCTGGCCGGTGCGGGTGGTGGCAAAGGGCTCGCCCAGATGCAGCGAGATCTGGTGGCCAAAGAAGTTGAAGTCGACCCAGGTGGCAGTGCTGCGCCCCTCCTGGCAACCGAGCAGGTCACCATAGAAACGGCGGGCGCCGTCCAGGTCGCGTACATGAAAGGCCAGGTGGAACAGGCTGGGCATGGGGACTCCTAAGAACTTGCGTGCCGGACCTTGCCGTACCCGGCAAGGTCCGGCACCAACTGACCGGATAATCCGTGCAGCTTAGCCAGAAAAACTGATCCGATGTCATCGCCTGCCGCACAAGTGAAACGCCTGGCGCGCGCCTATTGCCTGGGCCTGGCCTGTTGTGCGGGCCTGGCCCAGGCCGCGCCGCCCGCCACCTGCCCACCCACCGCCCAGACGCCCAGCCAGGAGCAATTGATGGCCGGCATGCGCGATGCGCAGGACCGTGGCGTGCTGTGGCGCATCTCCAAGGACGGGCGCGATTCCTATCTGTACGGCACCCTGCATGTGGGTCGGCAGGACTGGATCTACCCCGGCCCGGCCCTGCAGCGTGCACTTCAACAGACCGCTTTGCTCGCGCTGGAACTGGACGTTACCGACCCGGCGGTGCAGGCGGTGATGACGGCGCCCACTCCGGCGGCGCAGTTGCCGTTGATAAGTCCTGCCTTGCAGCGCCGCCTGGACGGCCAGGCCGCGCTGGCCTGCATTCCTCCTGCCGCACTGGCCAGCATGCATCCGGTGCTACAGGTCATGACCTACGCCTTGCTGGCCGGCCGCTGGGACGGGCTGGACCCGTCCTACGGCCAGGAATTCGTGCTGGCCGGCTTTGCCAAGGCCGGCCAACGCCCGCTGATCAGCCTGGAAACGGCCGAGGGCCAGCGCGATGCGCTGATCCCGAAAACCCCGGCCGAGGCCCTGGAGGCGACAGAGCAGGCGCTGGAGCTGCTGGAGGGCCAGCGCGTGCGCCCTCAGCTGAAGCGCCTGGCCGAGGCCTGGGCCCGAGGGGACCTGGCCGAACTGGCGGCCTACGAGGATTGGTGCGATTGCATCAAGAACGAGGCAGACCGCAAGGCCATGCGCCGACTCAACGACGAGCGCAATCCGGCCATGGCCGAACGCATTGCCGCCCTGCATGCCCAGGGCAAACCACTGCTGGCCGTCGTGGGTGCCCTGCACATGACCGGCCCAAAGGCCCTGCCCCGGTTGCTGGCCGAGCGAGGCTTCACCGTTGAACGCGTGGAGCCCCACAAGTAGCACGCCCGGTGATAGGCTCAGGTCTCCAAAAAACGGAGACAGCAACCATGGCCGACGCATCCAGCTTCACCAAGTTCGTTCCCGGCTTCGACTTTCTGCAGGGTCTGGTCAAGACGGCCGGCTCCTCGCTGCCGAATATCGGCCAATGGGTGGCACCGACGCTGAACCCCGAGGAGCTGGAAAAGCGTATCGAGGAGTTGCGCACCGTGCAGTTCTGGCTTGAGCAGAACGCGCGCATGATGGGCGCCACGATACAGGCGCTGGAGGTGCAGCGCATGACGCTGTCCACCCTCAAGTCGATGAACGTGCCGCTGGCCGAACTCAGCGAGACGCTGAAGATCAAGATGCCCGGCCTCGACAGCCCGATGCCGGTGTTCTCGGCCGCGATGGGCCAGCCCGCCGCCAGCAAGAAGGCGGAGAAGTCCGAAAAGAAGACCGCGCCGGCAGGCCCGATAGCGGCGGCGGCCGTCGACCCGATGCAATGGTGGGGCGCCCTGAGCCAGCAGTTTGCCCAGCTCGCCACCAATGCGATGAAGGACAGCGCCACCGACGCCGCCAAGAACCTGGCCGGCGCGATGGTCAAGCAATCATTCGACGCCGCCGGCGAAACCCTGCGCAAGGCCGCATCGGTGCCGGGTGCTGTGGCAGGTGCAGTGGCCGGCGGCATGGTCAAGCAGGCCGTGAAGACGGCCAGCGCCGGCAGGGCCGCGGCCGCCAAGAAAACCGCTGCGCGCAAGCGCAGCACCGGCTGAAGCGGGCCTGATGTTCCTCAGCGGCCACGCCACCCACCCGGACTGGCGCATCGCATTGGCGCTGGCCGCCGCCCAGCTGGAGTCACAGCGGGCGGCAGAGCCCGCCATGGCTGCGACCCTCGGCTGGGTCTATCTGACCGACCACTACGCGCCCCATGCCGCAGCCCTGCTGGCGGAGTTGCAACAGCGCTGGCCTGGCGCGGACTGGGTCGGCGCGGTGGGCATAGGCGTGAGCGCGAGCGGCGTCGAGTATTTCGACGAGCCGGCACTGAGCTTGCTGCTCAGCGATATGCCCAGTAGCCACTACCGCGTATTCTCTGGCGGGGCGCCGCTCGGCGACATGAAGGTACACAGCGCGCAGGTCCATGCCGACGGCAGCACTGCCGATGCCGCCGAGCTGATCGAGGAGATGAGCGAGCGCACTGCCAGCGGCTATCTGTTCGGCGGTATTGCCAGCGCCCGCACCCAGGCCTGGCAGATCGCCAACGGCCTGTTCCAGGGCGGCCTGTCCGGCGTGGCCTTCGGCCCCGAGGTCAGCCTGATCTCGCGCGTCACCCAGGGGTGCCAGCCGGTCGGGCCGACGCGCCACATCACCCGCTGCGAGAGCAACCGCGTCGCCCGGCTCGACGACGAACCGGCGCTCGACTGCCTGCTGCGCGACCTGGGCCTCACCGCCCTGGACCACCGAGAGGCCCTGCCCCAGTTGCGCCAGACCCTGGTCGGCCTGAATGAGGCCCCCGACGAAGCCACGCCACGCACCGGCCAGTTCGGCCCCGCCACCCGCGTGCGCCATCTGCTGGGCCTGACGCCGCTGGATCGCGGCCTGGCCATTGCCGAACAGGTCGAGCCCGGCACGCAGCTGACCTTCTGCCGCCGCAACACCGAGGCCGCGCGCCGCGACCTGGTGCGCATCTGCAGCGAAATCCGCGAAGAGGTTGAGGGCCAGGATTCGCCCTCCGGCCATCCCCGCACCCGTGTTGCTGCCGCCATCTACATCAGCTGCACCGGCCGCGGCGGCCCGCACTTCGGTGGCCCCTCGGCCGAACTGGCCATCGTCAAGCACGCTTTGGGCGATGTGCCGCTGACCGGTTTCTTCGCTGCCGGCGAGATTGCTCACCATCATTTGTATGGGTATACGGGGGTGTTGACGGTGTTTCTGGAGCAAGGGTGAGTCCGTGGACCGAAAACACGCCCTTGAGCTACACCAGCATCAGGGTCAGGACGTGCCCGGGTAGCAACGGACCGCTGGCCACCACGGTGTGGTCCTTGGAGACGAAGAAATCCAGGACGATCGTGCGAATGGCCGCGACAGCCTAGGAGGCTGTCGGGCTTGGGGTCGGGCGCACGAACAAGCCGGCGGGCATCACGCGCGTTCGAAGTCGATGAAGCTTTGGGCCGCATCCACGGCCAACAGCCGCACGCGCAATTTGTCGCCAACGTCCAGCCCTTCAGACCCGCGCACGACCCGGCCCTCCAGCAACGGCCGCGCGATGCGCACGAAGGTGCCTTTGGCCGCCGCACCGGTGACGATGGCGTCGAAGGTTTCCCCGATGCGGCTCTCCAGCAGAAAGGCCCCGGCCGCCTTCAGCACCTGGCGCTCGACCTTGTTGGCGTTGTCCTCCTGCAGCGTGCAGTGCCGGGCGATTTCGGTCAACGCCGCCACCGAGTAGGGCGGCGCATGGCCCGCCAGCGCCGCCTTCAGCAGGCGCTGGGTGATCAGGTCGGGGAAGCGCCGGTTGGGCGCGGTGGAATGCGCGTAGTCGTTCACCGCCAGCCCGAAGTGGCCCAATCCGGCTGCGCTCGGGTTGGCGGGCGCAGCCGCATAGGCCCCCGAGCCCAGCATCTTCACCACGGCCAGCGACAGATCGGCAAAGCCGTCCGGATCGGCCAGACGCCGCGCACGCAGGAAGCCATCGAGCGCCAGCGCATCGGGCTGCGCGGCCAGCTGCATGCCGTGCTCTGCCGCCAGCGCCACGATGCGATCCCAACGCCGCGGTTCCTCCAGGAACCGGCGCAGCGACGGGAAGCCCCGGTGCGCGAGAAAGCGCGCGCTCGCACTGTTGGCCGCGATCATCAGGTCGGCGATCAGGTCCTTGGCTCGGTTCTTCTCATCGGCGCGCAGATCGACCAGGCGGCCGTCCTGGAACACCGGGCGCGCGGCCAGCGTGTTCACATTGAGGGCGCCGCGCTGTTGGCGCCATTGCCGCAATTGGCTGGCCAGCGCGTCGTGCAGGCGAAGCTGGGCCTCCAGACCGGGCACGCTGCCCGTCTGCTGCGGCGGCGGCCCACGGCCGTCCAGCCAGGCCGAGACGAGGTCGTAGCTGAGCTTGGCGCGGTTGAGCACTGCCGCCCGGTAGACCTCCGAAGCCGACACGGTGCCGTCGGCCTGCACCAGCATATCGACCACCACGGCCAGCCGATCCTGGCCCTCGCGCAGCGAGGTGAGATCGCTGGACAATGCGTCCGGCAGCATCGGGAACACGCCGGCCGCGGTGTAGACCGAGGTGGTGTTGACGCCCGCATGGCTGTCCACAGCGCCGCCGGGCCGTACCATGGCATCGACGTCGGCCACTGCCACCAGCAGGCGCACCGTGCCGCCGGGCAGCGGCTCAGCCACACTCAGCTGGTCGAGATCGCGGGTGTCGTCGTTATCGATCGAGAACCAGGTGAGGTGGCGCAGGTCGCGGATGCTGCCGTCGCGCTCGGGGCCCGATGCGCGCGCCGCCTCGGCCTCCCGCAAAGCCTGCGGCGCAAAGGCGGGCAGCAGGCCGCGAGAACGCATGGCCTGGACGGCGAGTTGATGCAGATTGAGCGGGTCCATGGATGGCAAGCCACCATCATGCGCCCGCCGCAAAAATCCGTCTCAGACGGCGCTACCTGACCTCAACGAGCGCCTTGCGAAGCTCGTCGCCGCGCCCGGCTATCTCGGCGGCCTCGAAGGCATTCATGGTGGGGGCCGTAGTAGCTGCGGAACATGTCGACGAACTCGGATGGCGAGCCCGGAAAGTTGAAGGTGTCGCTGTCCTTCACTCAGGAGATGTCTTGATTGGCAATGCCAGGTGCGTGAGGCTCACGCCGGAACGAGGGTACTTGAGACCTCGATTCCGCCAACCTCGCGAAGAGGAACTAGGGATGGGACTGCCGCTCCATGGCCTTCAAACTTGCAGTGGAGCGGTTGAATTTCCTATCCGTCCACCACCTGGAGCGCATCATGAGCCCACGCTGGATCAAACCCCTGGCCGCGCTGTGCACCGGCCTCACGCTGAGCCTGGGCGCACAGGCCGGCCTGCAGATCGAATCCCTCTACATCTCGGCCAGCGCGCTGGTCACGCCGCCGAGTGGCCAGACCAGCGGCAACACCTGGTTCTGGGAAAGCAACTTGGGCCTGGCGCCGATGGTCACCAGCGCCGGTGCGCGCAGCGGCGGACTGGCGGCCGCGGCGCGGCAGACCCCCGATGGCTTCTTCCTCGACCAGGCGGCCTACACCGTCGGCTGGGAAGACCCGCGGGGCCCGTCGACGATGCGCGCCGGCACCGAGTTCAAGCTGACCGTCAGCACCGACGAAGCCGACACCCCGCTGATCCTGGATTTCCACTTCCTCGGCAGCCTGCTGCAGGGTGGCGCCCACTACGGTGCTGGACGGATGACGGTGGGCGCGGCGATGACTATCTCCGCCGGCCATGGTGGCGCCACGCTGGACACTGTCTGGTCCTTCGACGACCGGCTGCTGCTCGACAGTGTCACCTCCAGCGTCTTTGTGCCGCAGAGCAACGGCGCCGACCTGCAAGGCGTCGGCCTGCCGCAGTTGAGCAGCAGTGCCGGCTGGGTGCAATTCGTCTCACGTGGCGAGGCCGAGCGCCAGCCCTTCGTCGGCCAGTTGGACTTCGGCCTGCTGCAGCCGGGTGAGACCTTTCGGCTGCAATACATGGCCGATGCCTGGATCGATTCGGACATCTCCTACGCCGGCGACGCGCAGGCCCGACTGGTCGACCCGTTCTCGCTGGGCGGCACGCCACCTCTGCAGCTGCACCTGCAGGGCCTGGTGCTGCCCACCGCCGCGGTGCCCGAGTCCACCAGCGTGATCCTGATGCTGGCCGGCCTGGGCGTGCTGGGCTGGCGGGCCCGCCGCCGGACCGGCTAAGCCGCGCGGCCCTGTCCGCGCCTGCGCGCCTGCCTCATCCCCCGCCCTTGAACTCCAGCGCCTGCGTTAGCGCTGGCCCGGCCGCAGCGCTCGCCCGGGGTGGACTGGGTCGGCGCAGTCGGCGTTGGCGTGAGCGCCAGCGGTGTCGAGTACTTCGACGAACCGGGCTTGAGCCTGCTGCTCAGCGACATGCCGCGCCGCCACTACCGCCTGTTCGCTGGCGGCGCACCACTGGGACCGTTCATGGCACACAGCGCGCAAGTGCAGGTCGATCCCAGCACCGCCGACGCCGCCGAGCTGATCGAAGAGACAAGTAAACGCACCGCCCCGGCGGCGAGGGGCCCGACGCAAGAAGCGCCAACCAAAAGGCTCATCGCCGATCCCCTCGTTCAGGGTTGGGCGCGCCGGCGTTTCCACTTCACACTGCGCCAACGGCAATCGCCGTCAACCGGGGCTTGCCCGGCGCATTGATCACAAAGGAGTCCCGCATGGATTTAGCCCTGGCAGCCCTGCTACGCACTTCGCGCGGCCTTTCAAACGTCGCTGCAGCGAGCCTCTGCCTCGCCCTGGTCGCAGCCGCGCCTGCGCAAGCGCTGGCCGTGACGGTGGTCAACGGCAGCCTGAGCGGGTACCCCGCCAACGGCGGCGTACCGGCGGGCTGGACCTCGCTGAAGGATTCACCGGACACGAACAACGTAGGCAACAACACCGGGATGCCGTACTACGGGTTTCCGGTCGCGGCCTCGGCCTCGCCCGACGGCGGTAGCTGGGTCGGAGTGGGTGCCGACAAGGTGTCCGGCTTCGACGAACGCTTCGGCCAGATCGTCAGCGGCTTCACGGTCGGTGCCGCCTACACCGTGTCCTGGTATGCCGCGAACTTCGGCTTCGGCACCCTTCCGTTCGGCTACGTGGCGCCGGCGCGGATCAATGTGCTGATCAACGGTGTCAGCGTTGGCTTCGGCAGCATGCTGCCACTGCAGCCGGGCTGGGTTGCCGAGTCGCTGACCTTCACTGCGGCGGCCAGCACCTTGCAGCTGGCGTTCGGCAGCAGCGTTGGGCCGCGCTCGTACATCAGCATCGACGGCATCGGGCTCGCTCCGGCCCCCGCGGTGCCAGAGCCAGCCGCTGCCCTGCTGTTGCTGGCGGGCCTTGGCGCCGTGGCAACGCTCGCACGTCGGCGCCGTCTGGCTGCAGCGCCGCGCTGAACAGAGGTCGCGGCTGGCGTCCTGCGCCAGCCGGGCATCACCACAGTTTGTCCACGAGGGATTGCGGCGCCGCACCACCGCAAGCTCACCACTGCCCGTAGAAGACCCCCGCCCGCTTGTGCGCCCCGGTAGAGGCCTCAACCTGCCCCTGCGTCATCGTGGTCCGCCGCTTGCGCCGCGCCAGCCAGTCGAACAACTCATTGCGCAAGACCTGGCGCTGGGCTGCATGACTGGCCTCGCGGCCGAGATCGACAAACTGCTCGGGATCGGCAGCCAGGTCATACAGCTGCTCGGGTGCATCCAGCCAATACACATAGCGCCAGCGCTCGTTGCGCAGCGACCAGGCGTAGCACTGGTCCACACGGTAGCCCAGGCGTTGGCGGGCAATCTTGAAGCTCCAGTCCAGCTCCGAGAACACCGTGTCGCGCCACGCCGGCGCCCGGCCATGCAGCAGGTCGAGCAGGCTGCGGCCTTCCAGGCGGTGGGCTGGCAACTCCAGGCCCAGCGACTCCAGAATCGTCGGCACGATATCGACGCTCTCGACGAAGCGCGATTCGACCGTGCCTCGCGTCGCATCGGCCGCCGCGCTCGGGTCCATCACGATCAGCGGCACGCGCTGCACAGTGTCGTAGAACAGCTCCTTCTCGCCCAGCCAGTGGTCGCCCAGGAAATCACCATGGTCGGCGGTGAAGACGACCAGTGTGTTGTCCATCAGCCCCGAAGCCTGCATGTGCTCGAACAGCCGGCCGAGGTGATCGTCCAACTGCTTGATCAGACCCTGATAGGCCGGGCGCACGGTGCGCACGCAGTCGTCGCGGGCGAAGCTCTGGCTTTCCTCGTGCTCCCGGTAGGCGGCCACGACGGGATGGGCATCGACCCGCTCCGCTTCATTGCGCACCACGGGCAGGCATTGCTCGGGCGTGTACAGCGCGTGGTAGGGCGCGGGTGCCATGTAGGGCCAGTGCGGCTTTACATAGCTCAGGTGCAGCACCCAGGGGTTGTCGCCCTGGCCGGCCATGAAGCACAGCGCCTGGTCGGTCATGTAGGCGGTTTCGGAATGCGGCTCGGCCACTCTGGCGGGCAGGTGGACGTTGCGCATATTCCAGCCACTGACGACCTGACCTTGGGCATCGATGGCGGCGATCACATGCTCGGTCCAAGGGTCGTCACCGCCATAGCCCTGAGCTCGCAGATACGCCGGGTAGCCGCTCTCCTTGCCGGGCTTGTGATGGCCATCGTAGCGGTCGATCTCCTCGAAATGACCGCGGGCCAGCAGGGTGCCCAGTGCCGAGTCACCCTCCAGATCCAGGCGCTTGAGGCCGGCATGGTCGGTCATCACATGGGACTTGCCGGCCAGCACGAGGCGGCGGCCGGCGTCCTTCAGGTACTCGCCCAAGGTCACTTCGCCTAGGGCCAAGGGCACGCGGTTCCAGGTCGCGCCATGGCTGCTGGGGTAGCGGCCGGTGTAGTAGCTCATCCGCGACGGCCCGCAGACGCCCGAGTTGACGAAAGCCCGCTCGAAGCGCACGCCCCGTTTGGCAAGCGCGTCGATGTTCGGCGTGTGCAGATAGGGGTGGCCGTAGCAGCTCAGGTGGTCCCAGCGCAGCTGGTCGCACATGATGAACAGCACATTGCGAACCGCAGACATGGCTAGCCGGGATTGAAACCGGATTTCTGAATCACCGGCGTCCACTGCGTCTTGTAAGACTTCAACATCGCCGAGGTCTGCTCGGCGCCGGACGACACCGGCTCCATCTTCGCCGCCGTGAACTTGGCGCGCAGCTGCGGGTCGGCCATCACGGTCTTGATCTCGGCCGCCAGGCGCTTGACCTTGGCCGCCGGCATGGCAGCCGGGGCGTAGAGCACATTCCAGCCGCGGGCGCTCAGGTCGAAGCCCGACTCCTTGAAGGTGGGCACGTTGGGCAGCGTAACGCTGCGTTTTTCGCTGGACACGGCCAAGATGCGCAGCTTGCCGCCCTCGTGCTGGGGCTCCAGAGTGTCCAGTGTGTCAACCGCCACCGGCACATGGCCGCCCATCAGGTCGTTCAGCAGCGGCGCCGAGCCCTTGTAGCCGACCACCAGTGGCGCCATGCCGACCTTCTCGGTCACCATCAGCGCGAAGAAGTGCGGCAGGCTGCCGGTGGCCGGCACGCCCAGATTGGCCTTGTCCGGGTTGGCGGTGAGCCAGGCGACCAGATGCCTGAACTCACGCACCGGCACGGCGCTGGCCACGGCCAGACCGAAGTCGTAGCTGGTGATCTGGGCGACGGGCACGAAGTCCTTGTCGGCGTCGTAGCCGGCATCCTTGTAGACCAGTGGTGCGACGACCATCATCGCCGGGTTGCCCAGCATCAGCACATTGGATTCGGCGGGCTCGCGCCGCAGCTGCTGGGCGGCCAGCCGGCCCCCGGCACCGGCGCGGTTCTCGACAATCACCGTCACCCCGAGACGGGGCTGCAGCGCCTCTGCCACCAGGCGGGCGGCGCGGTCCGAGGAGCCGCCGGGCGGATAGGGCACAACGATCTTCAGCAGGCCACCTTCCAGCGCCTGAGCGCTGGCGCCTCCCATGGCCGCCAACAGCGCACCGGCAATCAAGGCCAAACGCATACGGTTTTTCATCATCATTGTTCTACCCTGGCTGTGTGTGGTGAGACTGCCAATCCAATCTAACATCGGCCCTGTCAGTTGCAGAAAACAATCAAGCGCCCAAACCTGTGAGCCTCACCTCCGACCACGGTCTGAAGCACCCCCAACAGCTGGAAGACCTGCTGATGTACCGGTTGACCCGCGTGGTGCGCACCTGCGGCCTGCCGCTGGTGCGGCTGTTCGAGGGCGAACTGGGCATCACGCGGCGCGAGTGGCATGTGCTGGCCCTGGTGGTGCAAGAGGGTGAGCTGGCACCGTCACGGATTGCCGAGCTGTGCTGGCTGGATCGGCCTCGCGTGTCGCGCGCCGTCAGCCGGCTGGTGGAGCGCGGCCTGCTGCTGCGCCAGGCGGCCGGGCGGAGCGCCCTCGTGCGCGCCACCACCGAAGGCAAGGCCCTGTATGCCCGAGCAATGGCCGAGGCCGGCGCCTTCAACGAGGCACTGGTCGATGGCCTGGACGCCACCGAGCTGGGCCAGCTCGACGCGCTGCTGAACAAGCTGCAATCCCGCGCCCGGACCTTGCGCGATGCGCCGGTGCCGGGTCGGCCGGTGCAACGCCATGCCGGCGGCACGCGAGACCGTCACGGCCCAACCGAATCAACGAGCACGCCACGATGAACGCCCCACTCCCCTCCGCTTCAGGCACGGCCGCCCGCCAGGCCGAGATCGTCACCGCGCTGTCGCCGCTGCTGCCGGCCCATGCCCTGCTCTGGCGCAACGAGGACACCGTGCCCTACGAGTGCGACGGCCTGACCGCCTACCGGCAAAAGCCGCTCTTGGTGGCCCTGCCCGAAACGGAGGCCCAGGTCGCCGCCATCCTGAAGGTCTGCCACGCGCTGCAGGTGCCCGTGGTGGCGCGGGGCGCCGGCACCGGCCTGTCTGGCGGGGCCATGCCCCATGCGATGGGCGTGACCTTGTCACTGGCCAAGTTCAACAAGATCCTGCGCATCGATCCGCTGGCCCGCACCGCCAGCGTGCAGTGCGGCGTGCGCAATCTGGCGCTCAGCGAGGCCGCGGCGCCGATGGGCCTGTACTACGCCCCCGACCCCAGCAGCCAGATCGCCTGCACGCTGGGCGGCAATGTGGCCGAGAACTCCGGCGGCGTGCACTGCCTGAAATACGGCCTGACCCTGCACAACGTGCTGCGCGTACGCGGCTTCACGATGGACGGCGAGGCGATCGAATTCGGCGGCGAGGCGCTGGATGTGCCGGGGCTGGACCTGCTCAGCGTGATGGTCGGCAGCGAGGGCATGCTGGCGGTCATCACCGAGGTGCTGGTACGGCTGGTGCCCAAACCCATGATCGCGCGCTGCATCATGGCCAGCTTCGACGACGTGCGCAAGGCCGGCGACGCGGTGGCCAACATCATCGCCGCCGGCATCATCCCGGCGGGCCTGGAGATGATGGACAGGCCGATGACCGCCGCCGTCGAGGACTTCGTCCATGCCGGCTACGACCTGACGGCCGAGGCCATCCTGCTGTGCGAGAGCGATGGCACGCCCGAAGAGGTGGCCGAGGAGATCGCCCGCATGGAAGCCGTGCTGGCCGCCAGCGGCGCCACGCGGATGGAAGTCAGCGCCGACGAGGCCCAGCGCCTGAAGTTCTGGAGCGGTCGCAAGAACGCCTTCCCGGCCAGCGGCCGCATCAGCCCCGACTACATGTGCATGGACTCGACGATCCCGCGCAAGCGCGTCGCCGACATCCTGCTCGCCATCCAGGAGATGGAAAAGAAGTACCAGCTGCGCTGCGCCAATGTCTTCCATGCCGGCGACGGCAATCTGCACCCGCTGATACTGTTCGACGCCAGCGATGCCGACCAGCTGCACCGCTGTGAGCTGTTCGGCGCCGACATCCTGGAAACCAGCGTCGCCATGGGCGGCACGGTGACCGGCGAGCATGGCGTCGGCGTCGAGAAGCTGAACTCGATGTGCGTGCAGTTCTCGCCCGAGGAGCGCGCGCAGATGCTGGCAGTGAAGACCGGTTTCGACCCGGCCGGCCTGCTGAACCCGGGCAAGGTCATTCCGACCTTGCAGCGCTGCGCCGAGTACGGCCGCATGCATGTCAAGCGCGGCATGCTGGCCTTTGCCGAGATTCCGAGGTTTTGATGGAAGACATGGCACAACAAGCGCTGATAGACCAGGTCAAGGTTGCTCTGGCCACGGATACGCCACTGCATGTGATCGGCCATGGCAGCAAGCTCTTCTACGGCGAGGCACCGCGCGGTGAGCCGTTGGACTTGACCCCGCTCAGCGGCATCAGCAGCTACGAACCCAGCGAGCTGGTCGTCACCGTGCGTGCCGGCACGCCACTGGCCGAGCTGGAGGCAGTGCTGACCGAGCGCAACCAGTGCCTGGCCTTCGAGCCACCGCTGTTCGGCGGCCGCGGCACGGTGGGCGGCATGATCAGCGCGGGCCTGGCCGGGCCGGCGCGGGCCAGCGTTGGCTCGGTACGCGACTATGTCCTGGGCGCCACCTTGCTGAACGGGCGCGCCGAGGTCTTGAGCTTTGGCGGCCAGGTGATGAAGAACGTCGCCGGCTATGACGTGTCGCGATTGTTGGCGGGCTCCATGGGCTTTCTCGGCGTGATCCTGGAGGCCTCGCTGAAGGTCTTGCCACGGCCGGCCGCCACCGCCACCTTGCGCTTTGATATGGCCCAGGCCGAAGCGCTGGTCCGTCTGAACGAATGGGCCGGTAAGCCGCTGCCGCTGAATGCCAGCGCCTGGTGGGATGGCGCGTTGGTGCTGCGCCTGGCGGGCGCCGAGGCGGCAGTTGCCGCTGCGCGGAAGGCGCTGGGCGGCGAGGTCATCGAGGCCGGTCTGGCCGCGCAGTTCTGGGGCGGCCTGCGCCACCAACAGGACGAGTTCTTCATCGGCGCCGAACGTGCCGTCGAGGGCGGCGCCGCGCTGTGGCGCTTGAGCCTGCCGCAGACCGCACCACCACTGGCCCTGCCCGGCGAGCAACTGATCGAGTGGGGCGGCGCCCAGCGCTGGCTGACCACCGCCCAGCCCGGCGCCCAGGTACGCGAGACGGCCCTGCGCGCCGGCGGCCACGCGACCCTGTTCCGCGCCAGAGACAAATCGGGTGGCGTGTTCACCCCGCTGGCGCCGTCGCTGATGCGCATCCACCAGAACCTGAAGACCGCCTTCGACCCGAAGGGCATCTTCAACCCCGGTCGCTTGTACACGTCCCTCTGAACCTGGCACTCCATGCAAACCACTCTCTCGCCCGAGTTCCAGGGCACCCGCGAAGGCCAGGCCGCCGAGGCGATTCTGCGCAACTGCGTGCATTGCGGCTTCTGCACCGCCACCTGCCCGACCTATCAGCTGCTGGGCGATGAGCTCGATGGCCCGCGCGGCCGCATCTATCTGATGAAGCAGGTGCTCGAGGGGGCCGAGGTCACGCGCAGCACGCAAGCGCATCTGGACCGCTGCCTGACCTGCCGCAACTGCGAATCGACCTGCCCCTCGGGCGTGCAGTACGGCCAGTTGCTGGAGATAGGCCGCGAGATCGTCGAGCACAAGGTCGAGCGGCCGGCGGGCGAGCGCGCCCAGCGCTGGCTGCTGAAGGCCGGCCTGACCTCGCCGCTGTTCGGCCCGGCGATGAAGCTGGGCCAGCTGGTGCGCCCGCTGCTGCCGCAAAGCCTGAAGAACAAGGTGCCGGCGAAGAGCCCTGCTGCCGCCCACCGCTGGCCCAGCCGCCGCCACGAGCGCAAGGTGCTGATGCTGATGGGCTGCGTGCAGCCGGCCATGGCGCCGAACATCAACAGCGCCACCGCCCGCGTGCTCGACGCCGCCGGCATCCAGACCCTGGTGGCCGATGGCGCCGGCTGCTGCGGCGCGATCCGCTCGCATCTGAATGACCACGAAGGCGGCCTGGCCGACATGCGCCGCAATATCGACGCCTGGTGGCCGCTGGTCCAGGGCCTGACCGAGCAGGGCAAGGTCGAGGCCATCGTCATGAATGCCTCCGGCTGCGGCGTGACGGTGAAGGAGTACGGCCGCGCGCTGGCCCACGACCCGGCCTATGCCGACAAGGCCCAGCGCATCAGCGCCCTGACCCGCGACCTCAGCGAGCTGCTGGCCGATATAGCCCCTCGGTTGAAGTCCAAATTGAGCCAGATCAAGCGCAGGCAGCTGGTCTTCCACCCGCCCTGCACCCTGCAGCATGGCCAGCAGCTGCGCGGCGGCGTCGAGACCCATCTGGCGGCCCTGGGCTTCGAGGTGCGCCTGGCCGCCAGCGAAAGCCATCTTTGCTGCGGCTCGGCCGGCACCTACTCGGTGCTGCAGCCCGAGCTGGCCTACCAGTTGCGCGACCGCAAGCTGGCCCAGCTCACGCCCAGCAACCCCCAGGCCATAGTCTCCGCCAATATCGGCTGCATCCAGCATCTGCAAAGCGGCACGACGACGCCTGTTCTGCACTGGGTCGAGGTGCTGGACGAGGCTCTATCCCATTGAGGATGTGGGCCCCCGGGTGAATGGGTAGTCTCGCGGTCACGCAGGCCTGACACAATATGTCACTTGCCCCCATCAGCGAGCACTCACGCCCGGACCCGGATGAAAGACGACCCAGCCAAGGAAGCGGTACGGCATTTGCAGGCCATCATCGCGCGCGAAACCGGCGCGCCGCTGGATCATGCTGCCGCGATGGACATGGAGGCCGCCGTGGCCCGCGCCTGCGGCGTGCAGCCGCTGGACGCCAGCGATTTCTCCTTTGTGCGCCGCGAGGTGACCATCGTGCTGGCCGATCTGCGCGGCTTCACCGCGATGTCGGCCACGCAGCCGGCGGGGGTGGTGATCAGCATGCTCAACCGCTGCCTGGGCCGCATGAGCGAGATCGTGTTCCGCCACCACGGCACCATAGACAAATTCATGGGCGACTCCATCATGGTGCTGTTCGGTGCGCCGCTGGAGCATGAGGACGACGTGAAGCGCGCGCTGGCCTGCGCGATCGAGATGCAGATGTCCATGCATGCGTTGAACGACGAGCACCTGAACGAGGGCTTGCCCGAGCTGTACATGGGCATTGGTATCAATACCGGCACGGTAATGGCGGGCAAGTTCGGTTCGGCCGCGTATTCGGAATACACGGTGATTGGTGACGAGGTCAATCTGGCCTCGCGCATCGAGGCCTTCAGCCTGCGCGGCCAGGTCTTGATCAGCGAGACCACCTGCCAGCGCTGCGTCGACTACATCGAGGTCAGCGAGCCGATGGAGGTGTTCGTCAAGGGCAAGGCCCAGGTGGTGCGCTTGCGCGAGCTACTGGCCATACCGTCGCTGGACCTGCGCGTGCCGCGCCAGGAGATACGGCGCAGCCACCGTGTCGAGGTCAAGCTGCCCTGCGTGCTGCATGCGATCCAGAACAAGATCGTGCTGCCCTATTCGATCAGGGGCCGCATCCGCGACATCGGCTATCACGGGGTGCTGGTCGAGCTGGACCATGGGCTGGACGTGCACACCGACGTCAAGCTTGAGTTCGACCTGCACCTGGTCGACTACCGCGCCTCGGACATCTACGCCAAGGTGGTCAAGGTTGGCCAGGACGCCGACGGCTTCTTCGCCGGCCTCGAGTTCACCTCGGTGAACCCCGACACCAATATGCACATCCAGTTGTTTGTGCAGTTGCTGGTGGCGGCACAGTAGCGACCCCGCGGTACATCGCCCGCACCCTCGGAAGACCATCACCGATGACCAGCACCAAGTTCCGCCTCGGCCTTGCAACGATCGCCTGCCTGATCTTCACCAGCGGCTGCGGCACCGCACCGACAGCGCCGACGCCGCCACCGAAGCTGGTGGTGCTGGTGGTCATTGACGGCCTGCCGATGCGCCAGGTCACCGGCTACCGCGACCAGCTGTCGCCGGACGGCTTCAGGCGCTTTCTCGACCGAGGCACCTGGTTTGCCAATGCCCACTACGGCCATGGCCACACCGTCACGGCGGCCGGCCACGCGGTGATGCTGACGGGGGCCTACCCCCAGCGCACCGGCATCATCAGCAACGAATGGCGTGACCCGAACACCGGCGCACCGGTGTATTGCACCGGCGACGAGGCCCATCAGTACCTGGAGAACAAGACCGCGCCGCTGGCCGGCACCAGCCCCAAGAATCTGCGCGCCGAGACCGTCGGTGATGTGCTGCGCGGCGTGCAGCCGGGCTCCAGGGTGGTGGGCATCTCGGGCAAGGATCGGGGCGCCATCCTGCCCGCCGGCAAGCTGGGCACGGCCTATATGTATATGAGCGAAAGCGGCCAGTTCGCCAGCAGCAGCTACTACATGAAGGCCCACCCGCAATGGGTCAAGACCTTCAACGCGGCCAAGCCGGCCGATGCCTACTTCAAGCAGAGCTGGACACCGCTGCTGCCCGGCTATGACTGCCCCGAGGCAGATGCTTCGCGACTGCCGCCCCCTGCGGGGGTCAAGCAGGCTGGGGGCGGCCCGGCGCCTGCTTGCGCCTACGCCCGCTCGGTGCCCGATGGCAAGGAGTGGCAGGTCAACAGCGGCAACGGCAACAAGCTGCCGGCGCTGATCGGCGACAAGAACGAGAAGCCGGGCCCGCTGTTCTACGGCAATCTGCTGGCCACCCCATTTGCCGACGCGCTGACCCTGGCCTTCGCCCGCGCGGCGATCGAGGGCGAGGCGCTGGGCCAGGACGACGTGCCCGACATCCTCTCGGTCAGCCTGTCCAGCCACGACTATGTGAACCATGCCTTCGGCCCCGAATCGCGCCTGTCTCACGACCATATGCTGCAGCTGGATCTGCATCTGCAGGCCTTCTTCCGCTACCTGGACGCCAAGGTTGGCGTCGGCAACTACGTGGCCGTGCTGACCGCCGACCATGGCTTTGCCGACACACCGGAATGGAGCGCCTCCAAAGGCCTGGACGCCGGCCGCCTGAATCCAGGCCAGACGCTGGCCTGGCTGAACACGGGCCTCTCCCAGAAGTTCGGGGACGGCAAATGGGCGCTGGGCTGGTCGGGTGGCGGCATCCTGCTGGACAGCAAGCTGATCGCGGCCAAGAAGCTCAATCCGGCCGCCGTCGACAAGGAGGCCAAGACCCTGCTGCTGCAGGTTGATGGCATTGCCGACGTGTTCACCCGCGAGCAGTACCTGAGCCAGGACGTGAGCACGCCCTTTCTGGCGGCGATGCGCAAGTCCTGGCACCCGGACATTGCAAGCTCGCTGCAGGTGGTCGTCAAGCCGAACTGGCTGATCAGCTCACGCATCGGCGGCAGCTCACACGGCACGCCCCATGCCTATGACACCCATGTGCCCATCCTGAGCTACGGCCCGCGCTGGGTCGGCCAGGGCCAGGTCAACACCCGCGTCGAGGTGGCCGATATCGCACCGACCTTGGCCGGTCTGCTGCGCGTGCGCGTGCCCGCGCAGTCCGAGGGCAAGGTGCTGCCGCTGCCGCTCAAGTAGGGCCTGTCGAATCCGGGCCGCGTGGACTATCCTTGCAGCCATGAATCGACCCAAACCTTTTTCGATGATCCGCGAGTTCCATCTCGCCGATTGGTTCACGCTGGCCAATGCCTTCTGCGGCGTGGGGGCGCTGTTCGCGGTGATGTCCTTTCTGCAGACACGCGACGTCAAGCACATCTACTTCGCCTGTGCGCTGATTCCGGTGGCCCTGGTGTTCGATGTGCTGGACGGCCGCATCGCGCGCTGGCGCCAGCAAAGCTCGGCCATGGGCCGCGAGCTGGACTCGCTGGCCGATGTGATCTCGTTCGGCGTGGCACCGGCGGCGATTGCCTATGGCTGCGGCATGCAGGGCCTGTACGACCGCATCATCCTGGTGTTCTTCGTTGCCTGCGGCGTGTCGCGGCTGGCGCGCTACAACGTCACCGCCGAAGAACTCGCCGGCGACGACGGCAAGGTCAGGTACTTCGAGGGCACGCCCATCCCCACCTCGCTGGGCCTGGTGGTGGTGCTGGCGCTGGCCGCCTGGCAGGGCGCCCTAGGCGAGCAGCTGTGGTTCGGCGTGATCCATATCGCCGGCTTCCGGCTGCACCCGCTGGTGCTGATGTTCGCGATCTCGGGCTCGCTGATGGTCAGCCGGATCAGGATCCCGAAAATCTAGACTGGCTCCACGCTGGCATCCATGGTGCGGTTCGTGATATGGTGTAAATCGTTTATACGATTTATTCACAAGGACGCACCATGGCAAACACCAACACCCCGGCCGCCGAGGCCACGACCGCAACAGCAGCCAGCAGCGAGGCAGTTTCCGCCGCACCGGCGCCCATCGTCAAGCCCGCCGCCAAGAAGCGCGCCACCAAGGTCGAGGCAAAGGCCGAAGCCAAGCCTGCCGCCAAGCCCGCTGTGAAGGCTGCAGCAAAGCCGGCCGCAAAGCCCGCTGCCAAGAAGGCCGTTGCCGTCAAGCCGGCAGCCGTGCCCAAGGCGGCTGCGAAGAAGGCCACCAAGCCCGCTGTTGCAGCCAAGAAGGCCGCGGCAAAGCCTGCAGCCAAGCCGGTTGCCAAGGTCGCGGCCAAGCCCGTCGCCAAGCCCGCAGCGAAGCCCGCCGTCAAGGCCGCGGCAAAACCGGCTGCCAAGCCGGCCCCCAAGGCCAAGGCCAAAGCAGCTGCCAAGCCCGCCGCCAAGCCCAGCTTCCAGGACGAAGCCAAGGCCAGGCTGAAGCTGGTGCGTGACAGCTTCACGATGCCGCGCATCGACTTCGAGCTGATCGATCGCCTGAAAGAGCGCGCCATGAGCTTCCAGCGCTCGACCAAGAAGAGCGAGCTGCTGCGCGCCGGCCTGCAATCGCTGGCCGCCATGGGCGACAAGCAGTTGCGCTCCACGCTGGACTCGCTGCTGCAGCTGAAGGCCGGTCGCCCGAAGAAGGGCGGCTGATGGCTGCAGGGTCGGCCTCCCGGCTGACCCCCGCCTCATCAAGGCAAAAGGAAACGGTTGCCGCGTAGCGGTGACCTCCGCAGCTCCCGGCCCACGCGATCGGCATGGTCGCCAAAGCCCTTGGCATCGGCGCCGACGATCTCCATCGGGAGGCAGGCGATGCCGCAATTGCGCTTGCCGCTGAAGCCATAGGGCTTGCCGCAGCGGCACCCGCCGATGTGCAGTTGTCACCCACCAGCGGACAGACGAAGTTGTAGAACACAGGGCGCGCGCGTGGACGCTCCGCGTGTCGGCCCGGCGGCGGTTGTTGTAGCTGGGCTGCTCGAACACCTTGTCCTGTGTGGGCACGGCGCCGTGC